>Ga0272443_10000172_pt1 | contig 122652 bp, 181 predicted proteins | sample SSMAcet12_FD_193581 | JGI IMG/M metagenome (GOLD analysis project Ga0272443, IMG submission 193581) | Marine sediment archaeal communities from Little Sippewissett salt marsh, Falmouth, MA, United States - SSM-Acet-12 | ecosystem: Environmental > Aquatic > Marine > Wetlands > Sediment ... | reverse complement strand
ACTTCCATAATATGTAATCATATTTTACCTTTCTGCTTTTCATTTTGAAAAGCCGTTTTTTCGTTTTTTTGACCCATATTATCATTAATAGTATTATCGGTTTTAATAGTCTGATTAATACAAAAGCGTTTTTCATGCCAAACAAACTTTTTTCTCTTTTTGGCATAAATTTTGCTTAAACAATTTTCATGCCAATTGCATTTTTTATTTTTTTCACGTTTTTTTGGCATGTTTCTTAAGGCCGTAGATCGTTTTAATTTTGTTTCCGATATAAACATAAGCCAAAAATTTTAGTTTCCTGTAAACTGTTGAACAACAATATAATCGACTAAAAAACTCATTATTTCTTAAACGCCTTAAAAACGCGTTTTTTCCGTTTTTTTCAATTTTTTGTTATAAATCCTTGTCCGACAAAGACTTATGGCTCTATAGCTAATATCGGCATACAAGACCGGATTGTCAAGTCCAAACTGAACCATGCTACAACTAATTGTAGCCATAAACCTATACAGGGCAATGGCTTAGCTATAAACAGACGTAAACAGAGCTTGACAATCTGATTTATTTTGGGCTAATTGCAAGCTATTATCAGACAATAAGATACGACTATAAAAAGATTGTGAAAAAGCTAAATAGTAGTTGACAAATAACCGATACATATTATATTGAGTGTAGATATTTGACAACTGAATAGCACTCATATAAACTTGAGTGCATAACCTTAACCGAATGGAGTAGATATAATGGATATCTTTGCGACTATTAACATCGGTTCCGCCATTGTTAGAATGGATGAAACGGGCGTATTGAGTGTAAAACTCAATACGTATCATACCTTAGACCAGTTGGATCAAGTAATGTATATTGCTCATGAAATTGCTGATTCAGTTAAAACAGGGGCAAAGCAATGCAACTAGCCGATTTATTGACAGAGGACGAAAAAGAGAAGTTAAACCAGCTAATAGAGCTTGGTTTCACGTATAACCTTTAACCGATTGGGGTTTTAATGAAAATCCAATTGACAGTTGATGATTCGTTCGGAAGCGATATTAACAAATACACATTAGAGCTTGTCGAACGTAATGTAGGGCTAACAGCAAAAGAGACATGTGAAATTAATATCGGACGAACGCATTTTCCCAATGGTATGAATAAGAGTATTGAAGCTCTAAGGACCGCAATTGTTGATGCATACAACCGATAGACTTGTTCTATCACAATTCTAATTCCAAACGTAAAGGAATCAAGTCATGGCAGAATCAAAAGAAACTTTTCACCCGCGTTTCTCAAGTGAAACGGCCACTCTGGTCAAGAGCTTAGCAGGAAAGTTTACGACTAAGCCGAACGATATCATTGTTGATATTGTGGAATTATTCGCTTCGCAGTATCGGGACCAGAAGTTCAAGATGATCGCAGAAGAGCTTAAGGCGGCAGGCGTGGACTTGAGCAAACTTCTCGGCGACAGCAAGTAAACACTAACAGGAAAAGCGGTCCTTAATCGGACCGCTTTTCTTATACCTTATCAGTGCAAAGATTTGCACAATATAGGCAAAGTCATTCATACGTAGTGATATACGATGCAGGGGGATGTGCAAAATGTGCAAAGTTTTGCAACTTTTTTTATATAGGGGGGTTAGGTGAGTGTAGACATGATCTTATTTTCAACTTTGTCAAGTGGTTTTAAAATTATATGACCTCAAAAATGAGTTTGTCAAGTACTTTTCTAACTTTGTCAAGTGGTTTTAAAATTATATGATCTTATTTTCTACTTTGTCAACTATTTTTTAATATTATACCTTATTTTTAATGTCAAGTTATTTTACTAGTCCATATATGTTATAAATGCTATATATAGTACTGTATTTTTATAAATTGTATGTAACATAATTTCTGTGGAATATTGTATATTTATAACATTATATTTTTCATACATTGTTTCTATTTCTGCTATAAATAAGTCTTCTAATTGGAATTTGACTATTTTTAATTTCATATTCATCACTCAATCGCCGTTAGGCTCTTCTATTATATAACTTTTTTAAGATCATTTATGTCATCTATAATTTCATTTATTTGTCTACATATATTCTTTATCACAGCATTTATCACAGTTTGTTGTGAACTATAGACATATTCCTTATTTATTACATCAGACCTGAAGAAAACAGTATCTTCAAATATACCTACCACTTTACCACTACAAATTTCGTAATCGACATAAATAGAATTACTGTTAAGAAGATTTTTATAATACCAATATTTTTTATTTAATTGCGGTTTCTGAATCATAATATATACCTTATTTTACCTAACTTTAATAATATATTATTAATGTATCTATTTTTTTATTATATGCTTTTTTAATTGTATCTTTAGTTCCCTTTGATTTTCCATCCCAAAATGCTATTACCATATCTGGATTCATATCTATCATCTTACTATTTCTTATTATACCTGCTGATTTTCCTATATTCCAATCAGGTTTAATTACAGTAATATCAATTCCATAATATGTTGCAAATTTTTCTGCTAAACTATCTGCTCCTGATGCTCCACCTGATATTATAGATGTTATATCATGTTTATAGTATTCTAAAATATTTAAAAATAAGTCATAATTATTAAAATCTCTACCACCTACTATTAATATCTTCATTCTAATATCCTTACATATGTCTCATATTACCCTCAACGCTCAAACGCCGCTTGGCTTTTTGTAACTATATGTTATTTCACCCTTTCCATCACAATATATACATTTATTACCCTTATTTTTATTTTTCTTACTTCTATAGCCCAAATAACAATCAATTATACCAGTTCCATCACACATTCTACATGATATTGTTTCAGAGATTATATTGTCTTCATCATCTATTATTTTCGGACAGTTGGGACAAGGCTGTGGATAACTATCCTTAATAAGTTTATAAATTACACGACATCTAACATCTAATTTTTCAAAACATGAAGTGCAACACATTTTCATATATTTACAAAATTGAGGACATTCTGGTAAACTTATAGCCTTATTACAAAATTCACATTGATCTAAGTATTTCATTGGTCCCTCAATTTTTTCATATAGTCAATAATAAATTTACATTCTTCTAATCTACCTATATCATAGATATCTTCAGAATTATTTTCACACATATGATCATAACGATTTTTTAACATTTCTTCAAGTGTATCCCAATCTAATGCTTTACCAAAAACATAACCTATAGCTTCACTCATTAGTTTTTACCTCTATCTTTTATCCATTCCTCAAATTCTAATGCTCTTTCTTCAGACATTTCCCAATTATCTATATATTCACCACATTCAGGACATGTCCAACTCATATAATATCCATTTTCCCAATCACCATCTTCAGTTATTATACATTCAGATATATCACCTTCCCATCCACATTCAGATATTGCTATATCTGGTAAAGGTATAAGTTTATTGTTTTTAACTACTTTCATCTTTTTAATTTTAATCATAATAATATAACAATACTTTTGAGTTTGTCAAGTACTTTTTATTTTCTCCCATCCATAAAGTTTGCTTTGATATTCGAGAGGGTCTATCAGTTCCGCATCGGGGTTACAGTCAGAGCACTCTATCTTAAAGGTTATGGGGTCGTTGACATAGAAGATATTACCGCAAGTGTTGCAGTGCAAAGCCCACTTCTGAGCATCAATAATAGTTTTAGACATATTAATTTGCCCTTACATTCTTTATTATGAGTATCTTCCCATACACTTCCGTCTAATTTTCCCCATCCTAAACCTTCCGTTAATACAGCACCTTGCCAAGTGCATTTTTCTTTTTCTGTACAATAAATGATAGAAGTTCTATTACAATCTCTAATTCCTTGATATTGCTCTTTATAATTATAACCCATATTATTTTTATCATATACAACTGGTTTTATGTTTGGGATATAACACCAGTAATCAGGATCATTATAACTATAATGCATGCGACTACCCCAAGAGCGTCCATCAATTAAATGCCAACTATGATCTTCATCAGAAGAATATGAAGGTGGATATGTCCATTTTACTATTACTGGAGTTTCTTCTCCCCATTTTGCTAATATAGCACGATGTCTATCAGGTTCATCTTGTCTCCAATTAAAAGAAGGTTGTATTTTAATAGGGTCAATTTCGTCTAATATTTCACAAATCAATACTTTTAAATGAGTACCCTTTTTTAATATATCACGACATTTCACCACAGTCTCTTCACCGTGATCTATGGTCATATGATATTTTTTTGCTATATCATATATTAAAGCATCAGGAAAATGTTTTGGATTTCTTTTAATCATAAATCCTCACTATTTATAGCGTTTTTTATCATATTATTAAGTTTATGATTTTCTATTTCAAAATTATTTATTTGCTGCTTATTTAATTGAATTTCATCATCAATTAATTTTATAGCGTCATCTAATGAATCAAATGCCATTTCTTCTTCTACCCATTGATCACATATTTTATATGATAGATTTTCGCCTTTATATATGTCTTCAATGTTACCTTTTAATATTTTATACCCCACCCAATCAATTACGTATTTCATGATCTTTTCATTTCCTTTATATTAAAAAAACCAGCCAGTTCGGGGTATTCTTTCATTGCTTTCCTTGCTAGTAAGGCTATATAGTCATTAGATATTTTAAATTCGGAATTTGTATCAATAGCTTTTATATCAATATCCCAACGCATACGATTTACAATTACCCAATGCGAGTATTTGTTTCTTCCTGATCGCTTCATTTGCAAAGAAAAACTTACAAATGTTGGGAAAATATGTGGATTATCTTTAAGGTATTCGTTAAATCTTTCATTTAAATTCATTATTTACTCCATTAAGTCAGGTTTATGTATATCTAAATCATTTATGACCAAATCCCTCATTTTTATTATAAGGTCTGTTGCTTCTATATTACCTTCATTACGTGCCATACCATATACATTTCCAAAATACAGAAATGCCATCTTGTCCATTTCGTTAAAAAAAGGATCATCTTCTTGTGTTATCATACTTAACATTGTACAAATAGTATAAAGAATTTTTTCCGTAGTTTGACATTTATTATCTTCTACTTTTATTGTTATATTATCCTTAGTATATTCCATTTTAATCCTCGTAGTTAAATTCTTCTACCTGATCTTTTAAATCAGATATTTCATCTTCAATATCATATTTATCTAAATATAACATTTGAATTTGATCTCTAATATGATTTACCACCCAATTTTCAGCAGAATTTTTAGATGTGAATAGATCAAAGGTAAAATGTTCCTCTCCATTTTCTAATATAGCACTTTGTTTACAATTTATTACTTTCTTTATTTTACTTTTTGCAACATGCCATTTATCATCCAATTTATAGGCATACCAAACGACCTTTCCAATTTTAGACTTCTTGATCATAATACTCACCTACTATTAATTTCCCATTTGTTACATCTCCGTCACAATCTGTATCAACTATTATAGCCCAATCATTGTCATCAATATGTTTAAAATAGTGTTCTGATTTAGATAAGGAATGTTTTACAAAATTATCACCACCATCTAATATAGATTTAACTTCATCATTACCTATTTTAACTTCCACTGCATTAACAGGAACAGGTAGTTGGTCTGCCATAACACCTATACTAAAAGCATAAGTTATAACATCAATAGCATCTTTTGAAAGTTTATCTTTTCTAATACTCTTATTTAACACTATAACACCTTTTTTATAAGTTTTAATATATCTTTTTTACTATACTTCTTCTCTCTATCTGACCCTTCTGTTATTACAATATTAGACGGACCCTTTGGTGGTGGTGGTGGATCAGATTTTTCTAATTTTTCTATAAATAGCTGTAAATCATCATCCCAATTGTCTTCATATTCATGAAATTCACCAATATATTCTAATGCGCTGTTAACAGCTTGGTCTACCCTGTAGTCATTTTGAATATAACTATTAAATATTTTTAAAAAAGTTATAGCCTTATGTTCTTTTTTCATCATTACCTCTTATTATTAATCTTTTAAGATTTTCTATTAAAAATTTCTATTTCCTCTAAATATAACTGACTTTTATCGGCAAATTCATAAAATTGTGTTTCACTATATACCATACAACTATGGACAGGTAAACTAACACTATCATATATAGTCATGTGTTCTATAGAAGGTTTATAATCAAAATAATATGGATCAGAACCAGACAATTGATACCAATATCTTTCTTCTATTGTCTGTGGTCTATATGGTGATTCTCTGTAAGGATTATCCAATTTTCTTGATACAACCCTACCGTCTTTATGTCTTATTATATATATCATTATGTCCTACCGTGTTTATGAATTCCAAAAATGCTATAATAATATTGAGCCATTGCTCTCCAAACACTTATGCTTCCATTAGTAATTAATGTATCTAATATAGGTTCAGCATTTAAAGTAGAACCATCATAAAAACATATGCCGTCTATTACAGAACAATTATGTGATATAGGTTGTTGACCATCATACATAGGTACAGGTGAATGATAGCCTAAATCCCATGCGCGAGGTTTATCATAAAATGATTTTATCGACTCCGCGATTTTATGATCCGATCTAAACCATCCTGTACCTATTATAAATTGTATAACACCACGTTCACCTTTTAAATAAAATACTATTTGTACATCACTCCCATTTTTTGACGGCCTAAAATTTACTTCTTTTTTAAATGCCATATTTTTTTACTCCACCAAATTGGATTTAAATGACCCCAAATTATTTAATGTTAAATCTCTTGTTTTTTTAATTTTATTCATACCAATTATCAAAACTTCTTATGGTACGTATTGAATCGCAATATATTTCAGGTTTATTATTTTTAACACGCAGTTCAACTTGAATCCATTTATCTCCATCTTTTAAATAAACTGTTAAAATTTCTTCGTTATCTACATGTATACTATCTACTTTTACTGTTACCGAAGGACTATACATTATATCTCCTATAAATATAAAATTCCTAAAGTCGGATGTTCTTTAACCCATTCTTGTTTTATTAATCCACATCTTGACATATAGTATACAACTTCATTTATGTCTTCTGAATACACACCTTCTTTACATTTTCTATAAGTAGCTCCTGTAATACTTTCTCCACTTTTTGCATAGGCTAAAAGATCAGATTGGAACATAATTTGTATAATCTCAAATGTTTTAAAATCGGGTTTTGCATTGGCTATATATAAAAATAAATTCATTATTTTTTCATATGAAACAAATTGTTTATCCATTATATATCCTCCAAAAACATTTGTTATCATATGAATCAACCACATTTATATTAGCCTTATAAATCCTTTCTAAATGTTTGACATAATTAGTAAAATCTTGAAGACTATCAAATTTATATGGTATTATCTTTACTCTACCACCACCCAAATGTGTAGCTATAATAATGGTGGATTGGTAACGCTCTATATCCAAATTTATTTGAGTTAATGGTGCTATACAATTTTCTAAGTCTTGTAACCTGTTATCTAAATCTGAACACAACCATTTAAACAGTTTCTTCTTCAGTTTTCCAATTGTAAAACCAAGCATTAATTTCTCTTTTCGTTTTAGAGTCAACTTGACTGTTACACCTACTTCTTATTTGTTGTATTTGATAAGCATCATCATAATATAATGTATTTTTTTTATTGTCCCATTTTTGTAATTTTGTTACTTCTATGGTTGCTTCTTGTGAACCTGAATAATGATATATTTGGCAATGTTCATTTAATATTCGCTCTTTATAGCCATATACACAATGATGCATTATAGAACCTTCAAGTTGTAATTTTTGAGAATTAGGTATATAACTAATTTTATCATTATTTGGCAACCATTGAGAAGGAAAATCAACAGGTTTGTCTTTTATTTTTATTGCTTGTTTGGCAAGTTTATCATGCCATTCCTCTATTGATTCACATTTAGATAGTTTAATAGGTTTTTCTTTATGTCGTTTAATCAATTTGATATTTCTAAAACTATCTACTAATAACTGTGCATGTTCTCTTTTAGGATACCGTTGTTTATATTCTATATTTATTATTTCCATTATTTCATTTTCGTCTACTACAAAGTTAGATAATAATGTCCCTAAAAAGTTTTTCATGGAAGGCTTATATGGAAAATTATTAACATGTATATGTATATTAATTAACGGTACTTTAGGTCTAATTTTTTTGGTTAATTTTACCATAGACTTAGAGCTAAATTTATCTGATTTTTTTGACAAATGGTTAATTATTTCATATTGCTTTAAATTTAATAACTGTTTAATTTTTTTATCATAGTTTTTTTTATAAAAATACCTATCAATTAAACAACATGCTAATAAAGGATTAGAGTAAAGTAAATCAACAAATTTTTTACCAAAATATATTGTTCCTATAAATGCAGACATACGCCAACATAAAGGTAAACTTCTTATATAACGCCAATCAACAAAATCATAGTATTCAAAAAATTGTTTTTGAAATCTCCTGACTACCCCTATTGCAAATGCTGTACCTTTACCATAATCTAACCCGTATTTATAAACTGTTTTAAATAAATCACTTGAATTATAGTATTGTAATGCTTTACTGCAATTTATAGGTATAAAACTTGTTTTTGAATCTGTATTTATACGTTTTGGGTATCTGGAACTACTTGTTGGTTTATATATTCTTAAACTGTTTTTAGTCCCAATAATTTTTAAACCTTTTATATTCCAAGTTTTATATATATCCATAAAATTCTCTAAGTTTAATAACCGTTTCTTCTAATTGAGGTAAAAAACTATCATTACTATATCCAAACTCTATTATACTATCACCACATTTAATATCTCCAAAATTTTGAACCCATTTTATAATAAAATCTTTACCAGATTTACTATAAAGAAACTGCCTATTGGTTTTTAGTAATATTTTCATAGTATCTCTTCTGTCACTTATCGTCGGCCTCCTTAATCACCAATATGTACAATCTTTAGCATCACCCGTGCCCCCACAGCAGGGGCAAGTATAAATTTTGTTAATATCAATCCACCCGTAGTCGTAGAATTGGGCGATGTCTTCGCCGTCGACATATCCATCACCACCGCACTGCCAGCAATAACCCTCGTCGGGATCATAAAAGTCGTCGTCCTCTTCAATGTCCCTGTTCATCGTCAGCCTCCTTAGAACGGCAATTCATTATTATAATTGCTTGCCGAAGATTCACGCTCTGTCGGAGTTATTGAATATCGGATGACAACCGATTCGTGTTTGAGCTTTATTCCAATACGGTCAAGCAGATGCTCTACGGTTTCTCCGGGTATGTGTGGTATTGCCTCATTGCATAGCTCTTCATAGTAACCATGCGGACCAGTAAACACTCGCTCTATCTGTGCTGTGATCTGAATTACTGGTGGCTTTGGCTTATGCACTGTCATGTCGTGGATTATGGCTAAATTATCACTCATCGTCGGCCTCCTTCAGCCGCCAGCCTTTCTTATGAAGGGTTTCTTTATAAACAACAATATACTCGAAAATCATCGGCTCATCTTTGTCTCTAAAGTGCTGTGCTGACAACGTCAACTCGTTTTTATTATTCACAAACAAAAGTATCTCGACTCTATCACCAAGATCACACGAATCCACCGCCGCTTGATAGCCGCGTTGGGATATTTCTTGTTTGTTTATGCCATTACGACCAATCGCAAATGCCCATAAAGCGATTAACGGCACAATCATGATAACGATAGCACATATTAAACCATAGTTAGAAAGCCTATCTCTCCATATCATCTCATTTCTCCTCAGTCGGTGGCATTAGCGTTTTTGCTAACTTCAGGAATACACGAAAGCGGATCATCTACAAGTAACCTGATTGAGTCCTTATTGTATTTCATCCTTCAATCTCCAATCTATTTGTCGTTTTTAAACCACTCTCGCCAATCGCCACTTGCCAACCAAATCATATATCCGACTACAATTAGGAATCCGGGAAAGATTAGCAATATCGGATAGCAATAGAACAAACCTACAACGGCGAACCCTATAAAACCAACGAAGACGGCTATTGACAAATATTGTCCTATTGTTAGGACTAACTTTAGTATTCTCCGGTTTCTTTTCATTACCTCTTCTTCAGCATCATATCCAGTCTGGCCAGTCAGCCTTCGTGTCCATATTCCTGCGCTTCTTCCTTTGTGTCTGTTGCTTGAATGATGTCCTTCGCGGCTTCGGTTCTTTTAATGTTGCCTTAGCTTGTTGCTGTATTTCAGAGGTAAATAGATACGGAAACGAGTGTTTCATCCGCTATCCGCTTCAGAGCAAGCAACTGTTCTTCCATCGTTTCAAATATACCGACGAACCTCGGCTCTTTAGCATCACATTCATTCAGTTCAGTTATTTCTACGACTATACCTGTTAGTCTTTTTCTGATTTGAATCATATCTTGCCTAATATTATGTAACTTATTATTCAAATCTTCAATGTGAGAAAATACGACTGATGCAGACACCATCGGTCTGCTTGGATATGTCTCGTTCATTTTTTTATAATCCATTCCTTGTAAGATTTTGTCTCTTATGAGTTCATTAGCTCTCTGTGTTGCCATCATCCCGCTCCTTCAGATGCCAGCCTTCCAAATCGACCTCACGAACATGATTAGCATTTGTTTTAATCATTCCAAAGGCCGACGCGGAGTTCGACACGGAGATATCGTATTCGTTCTCATACTCTTCCTCAAGACCACCAACTGTTCGGGCATTGATAATCTTGATCCGCTTGTTGGGGACGTTATCATTCACCAGCTCGTCTCCCACCTTCCACTTCGGTTCAGCCATCGTCCCGCTCCTTCAGCTTTTGGAATGTTTCCATCAGGAATTTATCAGCCCATTCAGGCAAGGCTATATCATCCTTAACGGTTTGATAATATTCTTCTGCTGTGCCCCCAAGCTCCATCGACATAGCCATCCAATCACAGATCATGCAAACACAGTGACAGACGTTTTCATCGGGAAACTTCTCATTTCTTTTTGTCCAATTCTCCCAATGGTGGGGATTTAATCTTTTATGGTTATCCCATGCATCCCCAAGACATCCCTTATACCCAACAGGGAAAAACACTTCCTGATACTGAATAAACTCTTCTTTTGAAAATTTGCTCAGATCGTGCTCGCTGATAAGGTGGTTTATCATATGAAAGTAAAAATCGTCGTATATCACTCGATCATCAGAAAGAACCTTTTGTAATGTGACCCATGCTTTTTGCACATTGTTGAGATGCCGCTCAAGATAGTCACAGTATTCACGAATCTTCTTTATGTTTGTAAAACCATCCATTGTCGGACTAACAATCGCCATCCTCAGCCTCCTTACACTCCTGTTCAAGTTCATATTCCATGTCACGTATTACAGTAAGTATATACTCACACTCATTTATCTGCCCAAGTAGCCGTTGATCTCCGTCAAATTCAGATTTAAGCATCGTTAGTCGTTCTGTGAGTTCTCCCCTCAGATTTTCCCATAGTTTGAAACGAGGTTCACTCATCATCGCCTACTCCATGTAATACAAGATCAACTCTTATATACTCAATTGCCTTGTTCATGGATGTCCGTTCCCCGGTACACCATCGGCAACAATTACAAAATACAATCCACCCTGTGTGTTTTTGTTCTGCGCTATCCCCGCACGCGCTTATATCGTACCCGTCATCATTGAACTTTCCGTATATCCACGCGCCGATTTTACTGCCATCTTTGGCATCGTTTGTTGGACAATTACGATTGGGGCACCTGATTTTATTCAGTGTGCTACGGTAGTAATCATCTCTTCGTTGTTCCTTACTTCTCATTATCAGCCTCCAGTGCCTCAATCAATGTCCCTACGGGGTATTTGTTATTCATCCTATCCTCCTATAGTTAAAAGTATTAATAATAATATAAATCCAAAATAATATATATGTATGTTGTTACACAATACATCTTTATTAAATTGATATCCTTTTTCTATACATGTAAGTTGAACAATAAGTCCATCATGTTTTTCAAATCTTTGAATTATAAAATAACTTTTAATTAATCCTGCTATTAATGTTATGATATAAAGATATGTCACAATATTGAAAATACCAAGATAAATCCAAGACATAATTAATATAGTATATTCTACTAAGATTGTTAATGTATATATTATGCTTGTAAACATATATTTCTTAGACAAAAAAGCAAATAATATTTGCTTTTCCCCTGTCTTTCTTGCAACATAATTATATATTTGCATTATCTTAGGTTCTTGATATACTAAATTAAAAAATGCTTCAAAAAATAACAAAAAACAATAGGAATATATAATTATCATATTGCCTCATAGATCATATTTTTTTATAATATATGATGCTATAACTATACCTAAAGCTATACTCATTATTACATCTATGGTCATAATAAAGGCAAGTAGAATATGACCTAAAAATTCAATCATATATATTCTCCCATAATTATTCTTGGATTAATCATTACTTCTATGGGGTCAGACATATTAAAAACAACATATATACCATCTTCTATTTTTATTTTTTCAGCGTTGTAAATATAAAGAGTTTCATCACCATTTTCTATCTTTATATTCATATTAAATATGGACACGGTGGGAATTGAACCCACGTACTTGATCTAACAAAAGTTAGTTCAAGGCGATACCTGTCGTGCCCATTCCCTCCAAAATCTTATTGTTGCTTTTTTCAGCAACGAATCTTTCTGGTTTTTGCTTATCTTTTTTGAACTTCTTGCAGGTGCTTGCTTTATAATTTTAATTGTGTATTTTTTGTTTAATATTTTTGTTTTTAACAAATTATTATATGAAACATATATTAGTCCCGCGTATTCAGGTACTTCGTCTTTATTAATTAGACCATGAGGGCAAACATAGTAAAACAATCTTGGTCCACCTTGATGAGCTAATATACGATGTTTGGTTTCTTTCTTAGCGTCTGCCTTAAAATCACCTTTAGTTAATTTAATTTCATATTCATAAACATAGTCATCATTAGTTATATATATTAAATCTGATTCCCAAAAGTACAGGTATACATTAGGTAACATTATAGGGTTTGGTTGGATATTATCCCTATAGTAATAAATTGCTAATTGTAAATCTTTTTCAGTTAGCATTTTTTCCCATGAAGATATGGCCTACTTTTATTCTTTTCCATCTTATCGTCTATAGCTGTTTCTATATCAAATCCTTCTTCTTGCAATTTTAATATCAAATCCATAAGTCTAATAAATATATCTGCAATTTCTTCTTGAAAATTTTCTTCATTAAAAGCTGTTATGGCCTCTGCCACTTCCGTAAGAATTAATATAAGTTTTATATTTTGTATGTCATCATCAAAAATATGTGGTATATCATCATTTTGTATTTGCTCAATACGTTTTTCAAGACACTCAGAAACCTCCAGATGGGTATCACCACGTAAGACATTAATCTTATTTATGAATTCTATAAATAATGGTAATTCTTTATAAAATAACATTCCATTTTGGAGATTTTTCTCATCCCAAAATCCATTCTTTTTAGCGGTTTCATAAATTTCATTATATAATCTTTTAAAAATCATATTACCTCACGATATTTCTTCTATATCGACAAAATCATCTATAATGTTCTTCCACTTGTACCATGTAGCTTTTTTGTTACAATATAGGTGGATTTTTCAAATAATGTATCATAATAGTATCGTAATTGTCTGGTGTCAAACTGACTGTTCGCCTCTAAATTTTTGTGTGGGATGGAGTCTTACATTTGTTAGTTTAGTTACTATAGCTTTATACATTTTTAATAACCAAAGCTATTATGCCAACTACAATAAGCATATATCCAACTATAGCTTCATATCTTGGAAGTTTTTTGCAAATCATTTAATTACCCCTATAAAAATAGTATCTACATCTTTATATATTTTGTGGGAAACACTAAATATAGAATCATCAACAAAAACAAGATAATAATGATAAACATCATTGTAGTCGTATCTAAATAGTGAATCTGACTCTAATTTATAGGTTGAACATTTATAATAGCTATTTTCATATACAATCCAATCATCCATTACTGGAACGGGTGCAGGTCCACCTTGAAAAACGTAAGCAATAAGATATGTTATATCGTCAACATCAACTCCACCCGAACCATTAACATCACCACTACTTGCCTGTGCTTTGTATACTATCGCTAACAGTAATAGTATAGTTAAAATTATCCATAAGTAATTCTTGAAGAATGTCAAGTTTTTCATTAATTTCCTCTAATTGTATATTAGGTTTTTCAGTATGGTTTTCCTTGTTTATAAATATGTCTCCATATATAGCACCTAGAATAAATGCTAATCCTAATAAACATGCTATTATTATGTTGTCAACTAGTTTTCTTGGCATTATTCCTCATATACTTCACAGTCTATAATAGTTGCAGGTGGTGTGGCATCCAATGTTTTAACAACCAATATATTAGATATTCCACTCCAATTAGGAACTTCATCTGCTGTTTTTATTGCTATCCAATATGTAACATCTGGTTCAAGACCGTGAATTGTATGGTACTGTCTTGTTCCTGCTGTATCTGGAACCTGTATAGAATTGTCTCTTGTTGCCGTATAGAAATTTGACGCATCTATAGGTTCTGTCGAATATCGTAAATCATATTCAGAAGCTACACCTGTTGCACCATCATCTCCGGGAGCAGTCCATGTTATAGCAATATAGGTGTCGCCCACGCCTGTGCTGTCAAGTTCGGCATAAGCTGTTGTTGCCATCAAGATTAGGCAAATTATCAATAATTTTTTCATGTTCTTTCCTTAATTTTTCTACTTGTAGTTAATTCTTATATCTGTTATAAATCCTGTCATTTTTCCATAAAAATCAGGGTCATCTATATCATGTATTTCCTTAAATTTTTCTAAAGCTGTGCCAACAGATATTGACAGATCACATTCACGATATAACCATCGTACAAAATCTTTACAACCTAAGTTTTTTCTTCCGTTAGTTTGCATACCTCTTCCTTTATATTACCTACCCATTCTTTTTGCATAAAATCATATATTTCTCTTCTTGATGCAAAAAAATCTATTAAATGCATTGCCTTTATAAGTTTTTTATTCGTAAAATTAGCCCATTCTGTATATTCTTTAGTTTCTTCAGGGGTAGACCATCTACCACCATGAAGTAATACACAAAAACGAAGATCAAAAATAAGACCATCTAATATTTCGTTTTCAGGAATAGGCAAACTATTATATATAGACCCTATTTTATCATACATGAGTTTAGCATGATTATCAACAGTGTGATTTTCAGGTGGATCACCATTTTTAAGAACATCGTGAAGAATACATGATGCTATTAAAATATCTCGTTCTCTTTGTTCAAAATTAAACATTCTACAAACTTGATCAACTAAACCCAAACATCTTTTAATATGAATGATCATACCTTGTTCACAAATTTCATCAGGTGGATGATATTTTCCGGTTGATGAACTTGCAATTGTAGCAATGTAATCAGGACATTTATCCAAAATCCTGTTAACGACTTGAGATAAGTCTTTATTTTGGATTTTTTCTATATCTTTCTTAAAAATTACAGTTAATTTATTCATTTTTATTATATGTACTACTTCCTTTCAATATAATAACACTTAAAAAATATAGACCCCATGCCTGCCAGTAAGTTATTGTTGTTAATCCAAAAATTATAGGCATTAACCAATTCCATAAATAATATAATGGTATTGCAATTAACAAACCTATAATTGCATAAACAACTATTAATCCCAAAGCTATTATTATTGTCATCAATCCTGCCAGAAAATTATCCATATTTTTCTCCTAAATAATAAAGTCAGTTAGTAACTGATGTTAAATCTAACTGACTTCTCCCTCTACATACTCGTATATATTATATGATAGCGTTTATTCAAAATATAATACTGTTTTTATGGCCTTTTATAGTTAAGATATTTAAAAAACTATATCACTACTGTATTCGTTGTGCCATCAATCGTATCTTGCGTGATGCTCACCGGCGTTTTACGAAGCAGGATCGTTAAGACCCTGCTTCTTCTCTCAACCTACTGGAGCATCCCCACGCTCATTCCCAATATAATACAAATGTAAATTTTTGTCAAGAACTTTTTTACATTATTTCTAAAGTATCTACTTCAACCATCTGCCCAAGACCCTCAAACTTAAAATTGAACTTAGTGGGTCTATTATTCACATATAACCAAATACGTTCGCCTACTCTTGGCCCCTCTTTGACCATCTTAGTATATATATCGTCTTGGTAAAATGGTACAAATGGCATAAAGCCTTGTTGTTCAACAACATAACGTGCACAAGCTATACCCTCTATGGTTTTACCTGTGACTTCAGCACCAACATAAAGCATATAACTATTACCGTCAGGTTCTTTGACGCAAATATCTTGACCATAAAACGATCCAAATACAGGAGTTGGGGTAGGTTCATTTTTAATACGTGCTATAAACGCATCACCTAAATATGGTACATCCATAACACTATCAACAAAGGAAAACCAATCTGCTCCATATGCTTCCATCACATATGTATGATTAAACAGTACACCACAATGCATAGCAAAAGTATAGTCAGCCGGAACTTTTGTGTCAGGGTTGATAATATCTTGTGCAAACACTGACGATGTTAAAAGCAATAATAAAAATACGTACCTCATTTAATACTCCTTATTTTTTCTATAGAAGATAATTTCTTTTGTTCAAATGCTTTAGATTCAATGATAAACTCCCTACTGTTATAAAAATTAACATCTCCTATAATAGTTTTTCCATTGGGGCTGATCAAAAAGATGTGACTATCACTAATATAAAATACGAATATGTTGTTTAGTAATGCTTTTGAAACTAATAAACATTTTAATTGATAACTTACAAGATTTTGATCATAGCAAATTACAAGTTCTTCGTTCCATTGATTGTCAATCAGACTACCAAGCGAGTTTATATATTGAATTTTTAATGTAAATTCACGTCCATTCACACTTTTATATATATTCTCACTATGACAAACAGTTTCTTCGCTATAAGGTATTAACTTAACATTATAACGTAGACTCAAAAAGTCTACATCAGTATTTTTACCGTCTACAAAAAACGCAGCATCTAAGTCACTGAGATTCTGACGGTTATATATATCTAAACTGTTTATCACTGCTAGTTTGAATTCCACACTATAAATATATACAAAAAGAAAAAAAAGTCAAGTATTTTTTCATTTTTCCCTTGACAAAAATTTCTTTTTGCGTATATTAAGGTGGAGAAGGGACTCTGTATAATCCAATTGAGCTACTCCCTACCAGTGGTAGGTAGTCTGCAAAGGTTTGACCACTGAACCCGTTTATCAAATCAGTGGTATCAGAGCGTAGCTCAGTCTGGTAGAGTTCTCCGCTTGGAACGGAGAGGTCAGTGGTTCAAATCCACTCGCTCTGAAAAAATTTTAGGGGGCTAAATTCCTTTAGTTTTTTGGTTATTGGTTGACTCCCTCTGATAAAATCAGGGGGAGTTTTTGATTGACAAAAAGACAAACATGGACATTCCTATCCATATACAGTAGATAGAAAATGTGTACAATGTATCGACTGGTTGACAAAAAAGTTTGATAAGCCAACTTATTTTATTTTAATGAGTTATAACAACAAATACAATGTATCTAAAAAAAAGACTTGGTAAATCTGTCGGATTTGTTATATTTGGACGTGTCCACGATCTTTGAAAGATCAAAATAAAATTTTGAAATATTCAAAGTATGATGTTTCTAAAACAGGTAATGAGAAATAGAAAAGATATAAAAAAATTCTTTTAATCATTTTGATTTTCCGAAATCAAAATAGCCGTAATGAAATGAAGGCTCAGAACAATGAACAAAGTGAATAACAGATTAAAGTTTTGCGATTGGGAGTCTGTCTTCGTCAGACCTTCACTAATTTTTCACCGTTGACCCACCCTCCACCCTAGACTGATGTTTTTCAAACTCTTATAAATTGATGAAGTTTTACTTCTAAAAATAATTTCATTAGAAAAACCTGATATTGGTTTCCAATTCAACAAATTGTGTACATTGTACACAAAAAAAGTATTAGGTTTTTCTGTCTTTTTACTTATATTATAAGTGATGAAAGTATTAGTTACAGGTGGATGTGGATACATCGGTAGTGTATTGGTTCCCAAATTATTGTCCAAAGGACATAATGTAACGGTAATTGACCGTTGTTTTTTTGGGAACCGACTTTCTGATCACCCTAACCTATGTTTAATAAAACATGATGTTAGGGATATATCAGAAATAGAAGATAAATTTATTGGTATTGATGCAGTGATTGATCTTGTGGCTATTGCCAATGATCCTGCATCAGAAAAATTTGTCAAAGAAACTATAGATATTAATTATCGTTCAAGAGTAGAAACTGCTAAATTAGCTAAAAAACATGATGTTAAAAGATATATATTGCCTTCAAGTTGTTCTGTTTACGGGTTTAATAAAGGTATTTGTGATGAAAATGTTGACACTAACCCAATTAGCACATATGCAGATGCTAATAGAAAAGCAGAAATTGAGATAACAAATTTAGTAGATGGAATATTTTGTCCTGTAGTTATGAGGCAAGGTACTATTTTTGGATATAGTCCAAAGATGCGCTTTGATATTGCGGTTAATTCTATGGCCTATAATGCATGGCATGACGGTGTTGTAATACTATTTGGTTCTGGTGATCAATATAGGCCGATGTTACATATAGATGATTCAACTAATTTTATGTGTCATTTATTGGACCCCCATATTTTCAACATAGCACCATATCCTAAAATTGTTAATGTTGCTAATCGTAACTATAAAATGATAGAAGTGGCATATGAGGTTGTTGCTATAACAAGGGAATTATTAAAGCAAGATATACGTCTTGTTCAATTAGGGGATAATGATCATAGAAGTTATCGTGTAAATACAAATTTATCTAAAGATTATTTTAATTTTAAATATAGTTATACGATTAGGGATAGTGTGATTGAATTAATAAAAAGATTGCAATCTCAAGATATTGACAGAGATAATAAAACTCTAACATTAAATAGATATACTGAATTGGAATATATGAAAAATGAAATTGTTGGTTGTTTAGCAGATGGAGATATTTTAATTCGTGAATGAAAAAATAGACGCTAAAGATTTTATAGGGTATACACGCCGGAGAGAGCAAGAACTTATTAATAAATTTCGTGTAAATAATCATATTTATACAGTTGTTGATGATTTAAAAAAACAATTTAAATTAAAACAAGAACTACCAAAAATATTATTGCATGTTCCTGATAATGGTGCTGTTATGTATAATATGTTTAGTTGGCATATTGTTTTAAATTTTTTATCACCTGATTGCTGTAAATTAATGATGTTTGGTCAAGAAAACAACATACAGGAAATAGTCGAAAAATTTAATCCAGATGTATTTATAACGGTTGAAGACCCTAATTATATTGAGCATTGCGATTTAGAATATTTGCGTAATCATGATTGTTTGATAGGTATGATAAATAACTATCATTATGATTATAATCCAGATTTTAGGATGACATTTCATTTTGATTATAAAAATGATTCAGTACTAATAAAATTTGGTGATATGATTCCGACATTATTTGGTGTTAACCCTATTATACATTTACCAGTTTTATTACAAGATGAATATGTTTTTGGTTTTATAGGCACTAACTCTCATTTAAAGAAAGATATGACAGATAAATATTTATTGCCATTAATGAATAAATATAGCCATCTTTTATTTGGTGAACGATGGGGTGAAAATATAACTCCAATATCACCTATATATTGCAATTATGTTTATTGTCAATCGTTAATATGTCCAAATTATCATGTACAGTGGCAACATGATAATTGTAATGAAGTTAATGAGAGAACCTTTGTTATACCTGTTTGTGGCGGGTTTGAAATAACAGACAATCCACAGATGATGAGAAAAATATTTAAAGATGATGAGATGGTTATAGCTAATTCACCTGAAGAGTATTTAGAAAAATTTGATTATTATCTTCATCATGTTAACGAAAGATATGATTATGTAGTTGCAGGTGCAGAACGTGTTTTAAAAGAATTCACGCTGTTTCATACATTAATGCCAATGTGTAAACATATTTATCACAAGATCAATGGCAAGGAGTTGGAAATTGGATAAGAAACGTATTGTAGGTTCAATGTTTGATGGACAGGTTTTAAGACTATTAGATCAAATATATGAAGATGATCGTGGTTATTTTATGGAAGGTCATCGTGACAGTTTTAATTTACCTAAATTTGTTCAAGATAATTTTTCACATTCTAAAAAAGGTGTGTTTAGAGGACTCCATACTCAGATTTATCCAAATCCGGTAGGGAAATTGGTGCGTGTTATTCAGGGCACTATTGTTGATTTTTTTGTTGATCTAAGGTCTGGTCCTACTTTTGGATATATAGGTGTCGAGTGTCTTAACGATATTAGAGACTCACTTTATATTCCACAGGGGTTTGCACATGGCTTTTTAGCACTTGAAGATAGTATCGTACATTATAAGCAAACAGACTATCATGATCCAGATAGTGAACTTATTGTAAATATTGAAGAATTTGAGTTAAATGATGATCGGTGCGGTTTATTGCATAATATATATATGATGGTTCATTGTCGTACTCATAAGAAATTTGATAGTTATGGTGTAAAATTAGAGTCTTGGGAAGATGTTATAAGGTCCGATAAAGATTATAAGTCTCTTAATTTAGATGAAATTGATTCTGTAAATTTTGTATTTAGTGAGGCTGATTTTGAAGATAGCAATATTAGGTGACGGTCTTTTAGGACAAGAACTTTATGAGTATATGAAACAAATTGATAAGTTTGATGTGCATCAGTTTACAAGAAAAGAGATTGGTGATATATTAGATGTTACGTCTTGGTATCAAGATGGTTTTTATAACTGGAGCCAATATGATTGTATAATTAATTGTATAGCATATACCAATGTTGTTAATGCTGAAATAAATACAGATGCTTGTTTTGAGTTAAATGTTAGGTTTCCTTCTAACTTTGGTTATTATTTATCACAATATGGTTTTAATGGTCGTATAATACATTTCAGCACAGATTATGTTTATGGTGATGCTTGTAGTGAAGATAGATTATGTTACGAAGAAGATGTTAACCCTGTGAATTATTATGGGTTAACAAAATATCTTGGGGAACAAGGTATATATAATTCATATCAAAAAACACTGGTATTTAGGATTTCTTCACTTTATGGCAATTATAGAGAAAATTTTGTATCTAAAATTTTAGATTCTGTTGTTGATTTAAAAATGGTTAATGATATTTTTATGAGTTCTACTTATGCATTAGATATTGCAGAGATGTTATCAAGACATATTATATGGGGAACAATGCCATATTATGGAATATATAATTATTCAGATATAGGCCGTATAAGTTGGTATGATTTTACAAAAGAAATAATTGAGCTATCTGGTAAAAATATAAAGATAAAATCGGTTAAGTATAAAGGCGATGTAAGAAGACCAAAAAATTCAGCTACATCAAAGGACAAGTTTATTAAAGATTTTAAAGACTTTCCTTCAGTTTGGCAATGGAATTTACAGAGGTATATTCATGAAACTGTCAATAGCAATACCAACATATAATCGTCATAAGTATCTTCAAGAGTGTCTTGAGTCTATAAAAAATCAAAATAAGGGCGACTATCAATTAGAGGTCGTAATTGTTGATGATTATTCAAATGATGAAACAAAAGAAATTATAGATATTTACAAAGATTTTTTAGATATTAAATATAGTCGAAATACCTCTAATTTTGGTGAAACGTATACTATGACAAAAGCATGTTCACTATGTAGTGGCGACTATATATGTCTATTGCATGATGATGATACGCTTACACAAGATGCTTTAAATGTTTATAGCGGTGCAATACATAAATATAGTCCTGACTATTTATACACCCCAATGTATGTAGTAGGCGGTAAATCAAAGATTTGGAGATATAAGCATTATGATGATAAATCTCAAATAGTTCGTGAGATATTATATAATGGTTCAAATCCTATTCCAGAAATTATGGTTATTAAATCTTCCCTGCAACACAAAATACTTAATGAGATGTGGCATCAACGTCATATTTATGCATTTTATTTAAATGATTTGCAATTTTTAAATCTTAGGTATATTGACTTGCCGACAAAATATTATAGACTACATGACAGTAATGTTTGTTCCAGTTTAAATGGTTTATTAGAGCGTAATAAAGGTGTAATTAACATGTTTAATATTATATTATTTAAATATGCCTATAGTCAAAAAGATATTAAGTCAATACTATTTGCATCAATAAAACAAATGAAAAGTTTTATATGCGGTCGTTTTTATACTAAACAATCATTTAAAAAAGATGATCATATTTGGCTAATTTTTTATTTGTATTCTAAAGCTCTTTATAGTTTATATAAAAAACTTTCTGGTGCATTTGATGATGATGTTGAACGTATATTGAATTCTTTTGCTACTAATAAAAATTTTATTGAGCTAAATTTATTACCGAAAGATTATAGTGGTTTTTCGCCATTTGTTTTTTATCCTAGAAACAAATATCATAATTTTATTATTATGGATATATTGAATTATGGTGTAGAAAATTTTAGAAATTCGCCTAAAATATATGATAGTAATTTATCTGTTAAGGTTCATACTCCTATGAACGATGAAGAGTTTATATCTTGTTTAAAAGAATATCCTATTTCTGTTATTAATATTAATTATGATAAACAATATTTATTGGAGAAGTTTAAGAATGTGGCTGTTACTGTGAATATTTTTGGCGGTGAAAAAACAATAGACCATATAAATTGTTATGATAATTTAACATAGTATTTTTTTGGATACAATAAGTTATGTATAAAATTAGTATTTTATTGCCAACATATAATCGTGCATCCTATTTGGATCAGGCTTTGGAGAGTATAACCCAACAAACATACTCTAATTTTGAGGTTATTATAGTCGATGATGTCTCCAATGATGACACTAAATCTGTTGTTGAAAAATATCAAAAATATAATATTGATATTAAATATTATAGAAATGATAGCAATATGGGGTCATCATATGGATTTGATAAATGTGCATCATTAGCAACAGGTGATTATTTTTTGGTTTTTTCAGATGATGATTTATTATACCCAAAATCATTGGCAAAATTTGTAGATAATATTGGGAACAATGATATAATTTATTCTAAAATAGATATTATTGATGGTGATAATAATTATTGTGAGACTTGGATATATAATCAATATGGTAATTATGCCTATTTACTTAATTGTATATTTGCCTATGGACAGAATTTTATACCTGAAGTAATGGTAATTAAAAGGCAAACGTATTTTGAAACGTATAAACCAATGTATACACATAGAAATATATGTTTGTATTATTTAAATAAAATTGATCAATTACTGTTTAAATATATACCAGAACCATTATATATGTATAGAGTTTCTGATAAGTCTACTATTGCTAATAAAAATGGTGTAATTATGAGAGGTAAAACTGTTGCTACTTTTTTGAACGCTATTTTGTATCAATATTCACCATCATTGTTCAACAGTGAGATTATGGGTATAAATAACAACAATAGTTATTTAATTTCTAAATATCTCCGAGATGCTATTTATGACTTAATGAGGCATGCACAAATTTTTTTGGATGGAGATATGTATAATGGTTTTTCATATGATTATTCATATCATTTATGGGGCATATATTTTGACTTAGTGTACTATTGGATGAATGTGAAATTAAAATACGATAATGATAATGGGTATTTTTTAGGGCTTAAAAAGATTTTATCTGACAATAATTACTCTGAGTACAATAGAATATCTGATAATATGTTGCCAGATATATATAGTCGGTTGCCATTTTTTTCCTGTTTACCAAGAGGCGACGAGAATGTAGATTTTTACGCTTTAGATATTGTTATTTATAATAATGTTCACGTTGTTTTTGATAATGATTTACCTATTTATGTAAAACATATTGAAGATATTAAAAACTTAGAAAGTTATTTGTCCTGTAATGTCGTTCATTATATTTATGTTCGTGAGGCAGATGTTAATTCTGTTATTGATATATTGGAAAAAATGCAAAAGTTTTTTGTTAATGTTGTTGTCGTTGGTGTTCAAAGCATTAATTTTTCAAGTGATTTAGTTAAAAATATATCTGTTTCTAATAGTTATGTTGATTCATTTGTTTAATAATTTAATAGGATTGCTGTATGCATAAATTAAAATTTGATACTGTTGAATGTAGAGATATTGTAGAAATGCTACAAACAAACTATGGTGATGTAGTTTATTTTTATGGTGATAATAAAATTACAGTTGATAAATGTGTCCACATTAGTGAATGTGGGGGTGGTTTATCTAATGTTTTTACTTTTTTACATCCTATGCATAAACATGAGTCAAAATTAATGTTTATTAATAAATCTCAATATGATTGTATGTGTTTAAGTATTGATGATTATAATAATTATGTGGCTAAAAATGAGCTTTTACTTGATAAACATTTTTATATTGTTTCTGATTATCCAAAATTAGAATATAGTAGGATTTTGTCTTTTTTAAAATCACCATACAATATTGAAAAAAATGATGATAATATTTTTATACACCATACTGCTTCTGTTGATCCTAAAGCCATTATTGGTAAGGGGTCATATATTTCTGCGAATGTTTCTATTGGCGATAGGGTGATTATTGGTAATAATTGTTTTATACAGGAGGGGGCAGTTGTTGGGTCATGGGGATATAGTTTTGTTAAAAATCGTCAAGGTAATTACGAGGATTTTCCGTATTATGGTCGTGTGATAATAGGTGATAATGTTAGAATTGGGGCTAATACTGTTATTGATTATGGCACTATAGATGATACTGTGATAGAAAATTATGCAAAAATTGACAATCTTTGCCATATAGGACATAATTGTAAGATAGGTAAAAATTGTTTATTGGTTGCTAATACTGTATTAGGTGGTGGAGTGCAAATAGGTGATAATTGTTGGATTGCTCCATCATCTGTTGTTAGGGATAGAATTGATATAGCTGAAAATAGCTTTATATGTTTGGGTGCTGTTGTTATTAGGCCGACTCAAAAAGGAGAAAAAGTTTTTGGGAACCCTGCTAAATTAATAGGTTCATTAAGGAGGATGCCAGAGTGGATAAAAATGATAGATTAAAAATGGCATTTGCGAAGGGGTTGCAAAGAAATATTAATGATATATCAGAAGATTTGAAAGAAGGAGATTTAAATTGGGATTCTGTAGCTACTGTTGAAATTGCATTGGCTATTGAAGAAGAATTTAGTGTTAGTATTGAGCCACATGAATTTGATATACAGTCTTTTAAAAATGCTAAATTTATGTTAGAGGATAAAGGTATTGTTTTTTAATCAGACATCAAGATATATAGAGCAAAATCAAGACACTATAGATAAGTTGGTGATGCATTTTGCCTCAGAGAAAAAACAAGTTATTTTAATAGAAAATAGTATGTCATATGAAACTATTAATATTTATATTGCTGCGTTGCAGTGTAAGATGACTGTTATATTTGCTGATACAAATAATTTAGAGACAGTATTTCATAGTTATCATCCAGATTATGTTGCGATTTATAAAGATAATAGGAATTTTTTATCGAGATACCTTTTACCTTGTTATGATTGTGGCAATTATTGTATTATAAATTATAATAGAAAATGGCATTATGATATTAATAGTGAGCTTGCTGTTATGTTGCCTACTTCTGGGTCAACAGGGGGCAATAAGATGGTTAGATTATCATATAAAAATTTACAATCTAATGCTGATGATATTTGTAGTTATCTTAATATGAGTCCTGATGATTCAACTATTTTAAATTTACCAATTGGTTATGCATATGGTTTGTCGTTAATTAATACACATTTGAATTGTGGAGGTAATGTTTTTTGTGTTAAGGAGCCATCAGTTATAAAAGATAGTTTTTGGAATTATTTTGAGGCATTTGGTTGTACTTCTATCAACCATGTACCTAAAGGTTATGAACTTTTAAGGAGCGGTATTTTTAAAACGAAAATTATGACTCTTGACACTTTAAGATATATGACACAGGCAGGTGGAAAATTAAGTGATGATGATATTGAATGGTTTTACCAATTGTCTAAAGAATATAGTTTTGATTTTTATGTAATGTATGGTCAAACTGAAGCGACAGCCAGAATATCATATCTTGATCCAAAATATTTACCTGAACGAATAGGTTCTGTGGGGCATGCAGTTAATTCTGGTATCGTAGAAATAATTGATAATGAGATTGTTTATAGTGGCGATAATGTTATGATGGGGTATGCTGAGTCTTATCGAGATTTGAAGAATGGTTACGATGTTGATAAATTACATACAGGTGATTTAGGGTATTTAGATAATGGGTTTTTGTATATTGATGGGCGTATTAGTAGGTTCTGTAAGATAAGAGGGGTAAGAACTGATCTTGATTATATTGGTCAAGATTTTACAAAATGGTATGGTAAAAAATCTATAGCAGTGGGTTATGATGAATGGGGTATAGTTTTATTTATTAATGATAGACATAGTAACGTAGAATCTATATATAATAAAATAAATAATACATATAATTTTCGTGTAGAAATAGTTTTTATGGATGGAATACCATATACAAGTTCGTTTAAGGTGGATTATGGAAAACTTCAAGAATTGGGGAAACCTTCAATTCTCTTTGGCTTACAAGGAGAAGATGGATTTATTCATGCCCCAAATTGCAGAAATTAATAAATGGCATTTACAAAATAATCCTAAGTTTTGCAATATTGCATCTAATTTTTTTGGTGACAATTATTCTAATTTAGAAGATTATCCATTTATTCCAACATCGCTATTAAAACATGATCCTATGTTGAGTGTTGATAGAAAAAATATAATTGCAAAGCTGTATACAAGTGGTACTTCAAGTCATTTACCTGCTGAAATTATGATAGATATAGAAACATCTTCTAATCAAACATTGGCATTAAGCAATATAATTACATCTATTATTCCCAATAGATTACCAATGATTATTACTGATAATAAAGATAGTGCAATTGGTAGCAGTGGAAGGTTTGCGGGTACAATTGGGATGATGAAATTTGGTAGGCCATTTAAATATATAGATGAAGATTTTTCTGACTATGGAGGTAAAGATATAATTATATTTGGTTATACATTTTTAATGTATAATTATTTAATGAAAAAATTAAGTGGCAAATATCGCAATGTTTATGTTTTTCATACTGGTGGATGGAAAACTTTAAGTGATAGAAAAATTAGTGAACAAGATTTTAATAGCCATATTTTAAAGGCTATTAATGCTGATAATATTGAGATATATGATATGTATGGTATGGTTGAACAAGTTGGTTCTATTTATATGAAGTGTAAATATGGCAATTTTCATATTTCTAATTATTCTGAAATATTGATACGTGATGAAAAATTTAATATATGTAAAGATGGTGATTTAGGTATAATTCAAACTATTAGCGTATTACCTCATAGTTATGCAGGACACTCTTTACTAACTGAGGATATGGGATATATAGTTGGTGTTGATGATTGTCCTTGTGGGTGGAAGGGTAAATATTTTAAATTGAAAGGTCGTATTCCCGATGCTGAACTTAGAGGATGCTCAAATATTTGAGCTATTTGGTTCCTATAACAAAAATATTGAACAAGGTTATTTTCAAAGAATATACAGTGCTATTGTTTTTTGGGATAATATTTCTAAAGATTTGCCACGTGACTATATGTTTTCTCCAATTGCTAAATTTATTAGGAAACGACATAGCGAAAATATAGTCGATAGAATTATAAGAAATAATAGGGTTCCAAGAGGGACTGTTTTACATATTGCTCCGTCCAATATTCCGGTTTTAGGTATTTACTCTTGGTATGTAAGTTCTATTGTTGGAAATATTAATATAGTAAGATTAAATAAAGCAAATGATGATATTAAACTGTTTTTAGATATTGCTAATAAATATAGTGATTTGGTTAATGATGTAGTTATAGATTATGGACATGATGATATAATAAATCAAAAATTAACATATATTGTTGATGCAAGAATGTTATGGGGTTCTGATAAAACTATGTATTATTTTTCTAAGTTTAGTAGTCCAAAAGTTAAAGATATAGTTTTTTCGGATAAAATATCTGTATCAATTATCAATTTAGATATGTATAATAAAATGGACGATAATAAAAAAGAAAGATTTATAGAATTATTTTATCGTGATGTATTTACATATAATCAAGAAGGTTGCTCTTCACCTAAATTGATATACTTTATTGGAAGTAAGGATTGTGAATCATTTTTTCATTGTTTAAATAATTATATATCGTATGGTATATCACATAGAACGGTTTATGATAAATATTATAGAAAATGTGTTGATGTTGTTGATGGCAATAGTATTTTGTATGATAGTACCAATATAACAGCAATTTTATCTGATAAAGATAATGATTATGGTTATGGAGGTTATTTTTATTGTAGGTTTTATGATCATTGTAAGGAAATAAAGTTCCCAATTAAATGTCAAACCGTTACTTATTTTGGTATTGCAAGAAACGATATTTTAGAATGGTTTGATTATGTTCATAGATTTGTGCCTGTTGGACAAGCAATGGAATTTAATGAGATATGGGATGGTTATGATTTGCCATTTGAATTAACTAAAACAGTTTATTTTAATGAAAGGGAATTTAATGCCGACGATTTATGATATTAAGTCTGAATATCAAGATTTGCTTGATGAACTTCTTGACGAAGAATGTGATACGTCAAATATTATGTTTAGATTGGAGCAACTTGGAGAAGATGCTAATATGAAAATTCATAATATAGCATTGGTAGCCAACGAAAAAGAGATGTTGGCAAATTTGCGTAAGGAGCGTGGAAAAGAAATTATTGAGAAGGCTAATAAGCAAATCGAACAAGTCAAGAAGATGAAAGAGTGGCTATTGGGTGTTATGCAGCAATTCGGAGTAGAAAAAGTCAAAGGTGATATTTTAGATGTATCTATAAGAAAAAATCCTGAGAAACTTGTTATAATAGATGAAAAAAAGGTTCCTAAAGAATATATAAAATCTAAAACGAGTGAAGATATAGATAAAAAAAGTTTAAAAGAAGCTGTTAAGAATGGGCTTAAACTTGACGGCATTTATCTTGAAGGTTCATTTAGAGTTGAGATAAAGTGATGGGTATTGGAGAATATCAATATGATAGTTGATTTAGCGGGATTAAGTCGTGGATTGGCTGAGTATTTTGAGCCATGTTATACTATAACATGGGTGGGTAATAGTGTTTCTACTCCTAAAATTATGAGGAAAATTTTTCGTGTATTTAACTATGAAGATGTGCCCTGTAGAAATATAACAGTATGTTACATTCTGACAGATCAAGGTACTGCTGTTGGTTATTCTATGTGTTCGTTATCTGATGAATTTGATAAAGATAAAGGACGTATGATTGCTAAAAACAGGGCTATGAAAGCATTGGAAGAACGAAAAAGTGGCGGCAGGATAAAAAAAGGAAGTTATAAAAATCTCATTAATTATGGTATTATTGCAACAAGGTTATGGATTCCAAAGTGAGGATAAATGTATTATATAGGTATAGACCAAAGTTTGACAAATACAGGTGTAGTTGTTCTTAATGATCTTGGAGAATGTATAGAGACTAAGAAGATTATCTCTAAGCAAAAGGGCATTAAACGAATATATCACATTTGGCGACAGGTAAAAGATATTGCTTCATTTTATTGCCCATGTGTTTTTGCGACAGAAGGTTATTCATTTAATTCTGTTGGTAGATCGCGTAGCATAACACAGGCGGGTGAAGTTAAGGTTGCTGTTGAATTGGCTATCCATATGGAAGAGTGGCTTTGTGTGTCCTATGCTTCTCAGTCACATCGTTCTAAGACTATAGGGTGGAAACCTAAGAAGCAAAGTAAAAATAATGGTCATACTAAAGTTAAAGAAGAAATCACCAAGATGGTTAATGATAAATATGGCACTCAATTTAATGTAAAGCAGAGTAGTGGCGACCATAATTTAGCTGATGCTTATACTATAGCTGAAGCATTAAGAACCGATATCGTAAAGTTACGTAAATTACAAAAACAAGATAAAGATAAATTTTTAGATTACCTTAAAACTAAACCGCCATTTAAACATCTTGACGGAGAAGATATAAAATTGTTAATTAAGGAAGTTATTAATGATCAGTGTTAATTATGTATTAGATGGTGCTGTTGATTATGCTAAATTAGATAGATCAATTAAGTCTCTATATACTCAAGTAGTAGATTTTTCTGTATGTTTTTATGTTAATAATAGGCTTGTATATGATTATTTACTTAATCATGTTGCCAATGACCTTATATGTTATGTCTCTGACCTTGATTATATAGATATGATTAATAAATCTATAGATGAGTGTACGGATGAATACTGGTGTTTTATTAATGATCGTACATTGCTTTATCCTGACAGACTGTATACACAGCGTTATTTTATGCAAAAACATGATCGTGCTGTTTGGGCATTTTCAGGCTTTAATATATTGGGTGGATATAAAATTGAGGAATTTAATGGTGTTGATTATTTTGGTCAATTTATTAACCTGAATATGAAACAAACTGTAGCTACATCTCTAATCAATAGTTTTCCGGGTCAGAATTTTATTCATGAAAATACTGTTTTAGTAAAAACAGATATTTTTGATAAAGTTGGTATATTTGATAATAAATTGACTACACTATATAATTATGATATGTGGTTAAGATTATGTTATCAGTCTGAACCTGTTATTTTAACTCAACCTTTGATATTGACATTTAATGGTAAAACTGTTGAATCTGATCGTGAAAAAGAGATTGGTATTATAGGTGAAAAGATGCAGAAATATATGATAGGAGACTTTAGTGAGTAAACTTGTAGACTCTGAAGGAACAATTTATGAGGTTTTAGATATTCTATATAAAGACAATGATAATTGTATAGTCATAATTTACGATGTAAAAAATGGTGTTTTAAGAAAAGAGGATGTGTCAACCTTTGTTTCTGACTATCGTTTAATTACCAATAATATGATTTACCAAGATACTGAGTTGCGTAATAAATATGTTAAACTACTTGAAAGATCATTTAAAATAGATCAAAGACTTGAGAAGAAGTTTACAAAAATGAGAGATGATTCAGATTCCAGAAAGGAATTAATGGGGTTTAGCAAATGAAAAATTATCCAATGGTATATGTAGCAGGTAAATTTTCTTTTGAGGGGGATTATAGTAAGAAAAATCCTAATGTGCAAGAAAATATAAGGCATGCTGCTGATGTTTGCACTGAGTTGTGGGAAAATGGTATAGTTGCTGTATCTCCACATCTTAATTCTAATTTTGAAAAAGATATTGAAAATGGTAATAAACAGGTTTTTTCTGATGGGTATCTTAAATTAATGTTGGGGTGTGATGCCCTTTTGGTACTTGGTGATTTTTTTGAGTCTGAAGGTACAAAAAGAGAGATAAAGTATGCACTGATTTTAGGTATGCCAATTTATTTTCTGTGCTTTGGTGATCTTACTCAAAATGAAAAAAACTGGTTAAGTGAATTAGATATTGATTTTTCATATGATTTGGATGATTTATATGAAAATAAAAATAATCTTGTTAAATATTCGGTTCAATTTTTAACTATGAGAGAAATTCAATCTGCCGCTTATTTTCTCCATGTAAGAAAAAATATGGATTATAGTCCTGCAAATATAAAAGGTACTGGTATGGTTGGACTTGCAACTCGCTTGTGGGATAAGTGTATAAGGTTTATGAATCTTATGGGTTTTGAAATAGATATTAATGATGTAAAATATGTGGGTACAAAAGAACCTAAAAATGAAACTATTTCAGACAACTTGATAGATATAGGTAATTATGGATATATTGGTGAAATTTATCGACAAGGTAAATGGGGTAAATGAATGGACGAGATGGAAAAACAATTATTTGGTTCTTTGATTGAAGAACTTAAAGGTATAAGAGAAGTATTATATGAGATACAAAAGATTTTGAGGGATAAATGAAGAGAATTCTTATAGAGTCAAGGAGTCCCACTTTCAATGATGTGCTTTGTGGTTATTCTTTGATCCCGTTATTTAGAAAAAAATATGATGATGCTAAGATATTTTTTGGATGTAATAAATATCAAACTAAGTTATTTAGGCGATCTAATGCTGTTGATGAAGTGGTTTTACAATCTATTTATGGCAATAAAGCTACTTGGACTCAATATGAGCTAATAATTGATGAAAATTTTGTGGTTGATAAAAATTGGAACCCTGAATATTATTTTGGAGATTTAGATACACCTGATGGGTGGAAGCGGTGTATTGATGAAGGTTATGGAGACTTAAAATTTAGTTTTATAAAAGACGACTATGATTTCTTTTATAAAAATATAGGTGATGGCCTTATTAAACTTGGTAAATCTAAGTATATAGGTATAATGTTGACCAATCCTATCCCAAATAATCCTAAATCACAACTTTATACGATGTCTCCAGATAAGCTAAAGTCTTTGATTGAAAAATTTAGGGATTTAGAGGTTGGGTTCGTTTTATTTAATGTAGCACCAGATCAATTTAATGCTCAAATGTATGCACCTATAATACAAGAATTAGTAAAAGATCAAAAGGATATTATGGTATTGCCATCTATTGATATGGTCAATTTAGGTATAATGATGAATGATGTTATTGATGTGCTTGTTGGTGCACAGTCGTCTATTATGACATCTTTATCTATGCTTTTTGATGTCAATAGGGTAATTTTATCGCCATTAACTAAAGATCAAAAGTATGTATGGGATGGTATACCTGATGAGTGTATAACAACTAATTTACGTTTTTATACATTTGTTAATGGATTTTTTAATAAGGGAACTGAGTTTATTTATCCAAAATCAGATAGCCTTATTAAATTAGATTCTGAGTCATATTACTCTATTGATGGATGTGAAGACAATGATATTGTCGGTACAGTTCGATCCATGATTGATGGACAATATGTTAAAAATCGGTATAATGTATGTGAAAAATGTTCTTTACATCAGACTAAAAATTGTTTATATTGGTGGGGAGATAAAATATCTCCACGTTTAGGAGATTGGGAATGGCAAAACACACAGTAGTATTGACATACAATGAGAGCAAGGATATTAGAAAACTTGCAATGGCAGTAACAGAATTTTTGTTTTTGCCATATGCCAGAGGTAAAAAATATCAGCAATCTAAGGTTATTACTGAGAGAATTAAGATATTGGAGCAGATTTTAGACCCGTATTTAAAGGAACCTATTGATAAATATCTTGAGTGTATAAACAAAGATATTATGGGTCTATCAGAATTACTTAATGATATACATGACAATATAGAGAAAATAGGTACTGGAAAATATAAGATAACATTTAATATAGAGAAACTATGAAACACCAGAAGAGTTTTTTTTAGGAAACTATGGTGGAATATAAGATTTTGTTATTACTATATTATAGTTTTTATTAAGGAATTATATGAAAGAATATAAATTACTACATTTAGCTAACCATATTCACCACAATTTATTTAATGATAAATTGGTTATAGGTGGGTTTTATAATTGGCATAGGGTTTTTTATTATCCTAATAATTTTGTTTGTTGGGACATACATACACCGAAAAAAATTAAAGAAGAAAAACCTGATTTTATTTTAATTGGATTGTCTCGTCCTGAAAATCTTTCTATGTTACCGGATGAGATTAATAGGGCAATGCAGATGGGTAAGGCTGTTATTGATGATCCTGTTCAAATTATTAAAAGTGAGGATCGTAATCAACGCAAGGTAGTTCATCATAGTGATGGTAAACACTATGAGTTACCTCAACGTATGCAAGAATTAAAGACACTTGAACAGGTTTTAGACTCCAGACCTATTACAATTTTTCATGTTGATTATGCTGTGCAGATGTGGAAAGAGGTTGATGCATTTAGTCCGGGGTATATGAAGCATGTTTTAGAGCAGTGTGATTTCTTATTTACATCAGAACCAATACAGGGTCATGCTATGTATGCTCTTTTAGAAGGACGTAAGGATATTTATTTAATTCATCACCCTACTAACATTGCACCATTAAAAAAGATCGGTCTATCTAAGAAAAATGTTAAATCCGATATTATAAGGACAGTTATTCATCGTTATGATAATGAATGGTATATGCCTTATTTGGTTAATCAAGCGTATCGTTCATGTGGTTATGCATTTCCCAATATTTTTGTGTTGTTAGATGGTAATCAGAATTTTATGACACACCTTAAAAGTCTTGGTATTGATCATGTTGAATTTGGGTGTCAACATTCTGATTGGGTTGAACGTGTTGCTGAAACTTATGCAGGAGTAGATAGCTATCATTGGTTTAATAATTATGGTAGAAGTCCAGTTGAGTTTGCTTCTTTAAATACACCGCTTATTGGTAGCGACTGTACAGACTTGCAACCTATACTTTTTCCTGAATTGACTACACCAAGAGGTCATGTTGATGAACAGGGTGAGTTACTTATAAGACTTGTTAAGGATAAGAAGTTTTATAGAGAGTGTCAGGATTATGCTTTTGATAAAGTAGAAAATTACGGGTATGATGCCAGTAAGGAAAAATTTCTTAAAATGGTTAATGGGGAAATGGAACCTTATTGGAAAGCAGGGCGATACGAGAAATATAGGAGTGTTGATGATTCATCTGAGTGATATAGATAAAAATCTGATGTATAACGCATTTTTAATATCTCAAAATAGCCAATGTACTAAGGTTAAGGTTGGTGCTTTATTGTGGTTAATTGATAATGATGATAATGAATATATTTTTACAGGTTATAATGGTGCTCCAAGTGCACCTAAAGGTATGTGTCCAAGATATGTGTTAGGGCTTGAATCTGGTGTTGGGTATGCAATATGTAGGCAAACTTGCAGTCAGCATTTTCATGCTGAGGCAATGGCAGTACATGAATGTCAGCGTTATTTTGCAGATTTTTATTTTGACGAGACAATAGATGACATATATCAAAAAGTTAAGTGTCATATTCAGGATAGTTGTTGTTATATTTTTGGTCATCCTGCTGATCAACCATGTGACGACTGTAAAGAGCAGTTAAAAAAGGTTAATTGTCGTCAAGCACTTTTATGTGATGATTATTATGGTATGACTAATAATGAAAAGTGGAGAATATATAATTTTGAGGAATAAATATGGATTTTAAAAAAATGGCTGTATTTTGTCAGCAAGGCAGCACTTTTATTAACCCTGTTATACAATATCTTAAAAACCAATATAGAGATAAGGTACAGATTATGTTGCAGGGTAATTGTGGTCATCAGCAATTTTTTGAGATACTTAATAAAAGTGATTTAGCTTGGTTTGAGTGGCTTGATAAATGGTGTCATCCTGCTACTACAGGAGATAAATATTGCAAATATATTTTTAGACTTCATTCATATGAGGCGTTTGGTATTGAGGCTCAAAACAGAAGTTTAATACAGAGTATTAATTGGAATCAGGTCGATGATCTTATTTTAGTTAATGAGAGTGTAAAAGATGTCATAAAAATTCAAAAAGATATGATTGTATCCGAATTGATGTCACAAGGCAAACAGGTGTCAACTGATTTTGTGCCGCCCAATATTGACCCAATGAAGATTAATGTCATACCCGTTGGTGTTGACTGTAAAAAGTTTAAGGTTAAGAAAAATAAACCTATAACCAAGAAAATTGCTTGGTTGGGATATATTAATTTTAAGAAGAATTTTCCTCTTGCACTAGAAACATTTAAGCAGCTTTTGAAAATTGATCCAGAATATGAGTTACATATTGCAGGTGCTTTTCAAGGTGACAACAGAGAAAACATACATTTTCAATATGCATCTAAGAATCTTGGTGTTAATCAACAAGGTGGAAAGGTATTTTTCTATGGATGGATTGAACCTGATAAACTTACTGATTGGTTAATGGACAAACAATATATTGTTTCATCTTCTCTTTATGAGTCTTTTCATAATAGTGTAGCTGAAGGTATGGCGGCAGGTGTTATTCCTCTGATTTATGATTGGCTTGGTTCCAGATATATATATCCCAAAGAATATATATGGCAGGATATTGATGAGTTTAATAAGTTGATAGATAATTTTAGTAGCAAAACAGAAGTGCAAATTGACAGTATTAGGGAAGAGCTACATAATTTTATTAAAGAGAGGTATGATTATCAAGTAGTATTTCCTGTTATTAAAAATCTGGTTGATAAACATCTGTACCAAAAGGAATTAATATCACACTTTACAGAAGGAACGGATTTACCTGATGTCGGTATAAACCTTGAGTTCCAAAAGAAAGTTTTGGAGCATAACGGTCTTTTAAAATAGGAATGGCAAAATGAGAATAATGGTTGCATCTAATATTATGGGTGATATGTCATACTTTGACAATCAGATTGATAGTGCTGACTGTGACTGTGTTGTTACATTAGGTACATTTGGTATTCATTATAATGACAGTAGAGATAATTACCTATGGGATAATCGTTATCCAAAAATGAATCATCGTGTTAGAGATTATTTTAAGAGAAAACGTAGTAATTTTAATAAATATATAGGCAGGACACAGTTTAGTAAGCCTGTTTATTATGTACCTGCATTTGGTGATAATGGCAATTATTGTTCTGAAATTCAAAGAGATGATTTGATTACTAATTTTAAGATAATGAAGAACGGTATTATATATACTATAGAGAAAGATGGTTATCAGGTGAGACTTGTTGGTTTAGGTGGAAGATTTAATTATCGCTCCATATCTAATCAACATAAACAAAGGTATAATTATTATACTGTAGAGGATATAGATAGGTTGCTACAGTTTAATGGCAAAATAGATTTCTTATTTTTAGGTGATCCTATTGGCGGTAAAAAAAGAGGAATGGTTGATTTTAGAAGTGAGATAAATAATAGATATTATGATTTTCTCGATATATGTCATAAATATGAATTAAGAGCAGTATTTTGGAATGATATTAATGCTGAAAATGATGTTTTTGATTTTACAGCTATAGACCACACGTTTACTATGGTTTTTTGTAAAAATATGCATGAACAATGCTATGTTTATGATATAAATAAAGATGAGGTTGTTTATGTATAAAGCTGTGCATAGTAATTTTTACTCATCTATGTGTTTAAGAAGATGCGATTGTATAATAACTGCTCCTGATTACCATCTTGATTTTAAGGATAATATTGATACGTTTTTCGGTACATCAATACCGATGTTGAGTGATAGTGGATATATGTTTATATTTTTGTCTTTTGATAGAGATAATGGATATATGGATGTAAATTTTCTAAAGAAATTTTTAGCAGACGGTACGACAGCAGATATTATTTCATTTTTATATGGATTTAAATTAGTGGTTCTTGGTGGTCCAAGAATACATAAAAAGTTTTATGATAGACTAGATTTCTATAGCTCTGTTCCGGTAGATATAAATGATCCAAGATATATGCCATTTACTACAGAATTTTTGGATATTATACTGGGTAATTATACTAAAAAAGGTGATTTGGTTCTTGATCCTTTTATGGGTACAAATTCAGTTGGTAAGTGGTGCTTAAATAATGATAGAGGTTTTTTTGGCATAGATAAAGACAAGGTGATGGTTGATAACGCATTGGAATATTATAGAAAATTTAAGGAAAATAATAACTGTGAAGGAAATGATAAATCGTAATTATGATGCTACTATAATTCTTAAACATTATAATTACGGAGAAAATATGGATATACCAGATGTTTTGAAGGGACAAACTATTCGTTATAATACACCCTATGGCAATATGTATGTAACAGTTAATTTTTCAGAAGATGATAAACCTTTAAGAGTGTCGGCCACTATAGGAAAAAATAATGACACTGTAAATATGTTTGTATGGACAATGAGTGATTTAATAAGTATGTTATTGCAACAAGGTATAAAGCCTGAAGAAATTATAGATAAATTAGAAGGGCATAGATGTAGAGATGGCTTCTTTGATTCTGAGAATAAGCGTAATTTTGCATCTATAGTTGATGCTTTGAGTCATGCAGTTTCTACTGCTTATGGCGAAATGAAAGGTTTAGATAATGGGATACAGGACAGAAATTTATAAGGAATTTCTGATATTAGTTGATAAAACTCAATCAGTTAAAAAAGAAGAGGTTACAGAGTTGTTTATAAAGGATTTGTGTGTTCCTGTTGATGCAGATTTAGGAGTTTTATACCACTTGTTTAATGGTTTTCAGGTTTATGGTCGTAAGTTGTCTATTGTTAAAAATTTATTACATGAACAAATGAGTTATCACGATGGTTTATTGGCCATAAAGAAAAAAGAACAAACCAAAGTTAATGACTTGTACCATAGAGGCAAAGTGGATTCACATGAATATAATAAAGTATGTGACGATTATAATATTGTTAATGAGAAGATGTTAGCTTGGAGATACTATTATAATGTTGCAAGAGATAAATGGGAATTATTAGGCAGAACATTTGATCATATTAGGAGTGTGATGTCTAATTTAAAGGAGCAAGCCAATAAGGGTATGTGATATGATTACAATTAATTATGAGAAATTTAAGGAAGAGATAACAAAATATACTGACTATGATCAGTTTGTTGAAGATATACAACGTATTAATACCTCACTGACTGATCTAAAGTCTTTGAAAAATATTTTGCATCTTGATGAGAGAATAGCAGAAGTATTAGATGCTTTTTATGCGCTTATTCTTGATCTAGTTATTTTGGTTGAGAAGATTTATCTTGAAGTTGATGAATTTGATGTTAGCAAGAAAGAGGCGTTGGTTCAATTTTTGGATGATGTTATTGAACTTCCTGTTGTTCTTGAATGGTTTGATGACGATGTTTTTGAGCATCTTATTGATAAGGCTGTTGAGTATCTTAATTCACAGGAAGGACATGATTGGCTATCATTAATTAAAGCAAAATATGACAAATAATGTATTAGACTTTTTTTACGACATAAATAATCCATATTGTTTAGATGTACCTGATGAAGCTAAGAATATTTATTGGTCAGATACATTAATTTATGGTCTTAATATTATACTTAAATCAAATCCGGTTTCTGGATTTAAGCATCTTAGTTATTTAGGTATATTGGAGAGAATATTACCGGAACTTGAAGAGTGTCGTTATGTTATACAGGATAAGCGTAATACGCTAAATGTTTATCAACATACAATGAAGGTATTGGATTTATGTCCTAAAGATGATCTTAATATATTATGGTGTGCTTTATTTCATGACATAGGTAAATATAGCCAAGATTTCAGAAAGCATCCCAATATAAGTGCAGAAATTTTTGTTAAATATATGGATATTGTATTTCAGAATAGCGATGTTTCACTTGAACTATTTGAAGAAACATATGGTTTTTCTTATAATAAAGTTCTGACTATGATTTTGTATCATATGTATCCATTTTATGCATTAAACGACAAACAGACAAGAGAACATTTTAAAAAAAGAAAGTATGCTGTTGATATGACTAGGTTTGCTATATTAGATAAATCAGCTTCTAACCCAGAGTATGTAGATGGTTTATATGATTTAATAGACGAGATAAAAGATGAAAGTTAGAGATAATGCTACTAAAGTAGCTAAAGAACTCGCAAAAAAAGACGGATTGTGTTTAATTTGTGGTATTGCATATGAGGAAACAGAGTTGTGTGGACACCATATAATAACAGTTGGAAGCGACCCGTCTTTAGCTGATAAGGAATATAATATTATTACGGTATGCCATGAATGTCACAGGGCGATACATGATGGATATATTGATATAAAAAAGCATTTGTTAAAATGGAAGGGTACTGACGTATACCGTTGGGAAGAAATTATAGAAAGGATTTAATATGATAACTTTAGATAAAGACCAGTTTGATGAGCATGTTTTGAAATGTGCAACATTATTTTTCAATAAATCTAAGTCTTTGGCCTTAAAGTCAGATGAGGATTATTTACATATTAATATGAAACTTGAGGATATAGAGTTATTTGTAAAGTTTCCTATTGTTGAATCTGAGAAAGATATTCAATGTATTGTTAATGCTAAAGATTTTTTAAATGTAATGAAAATTATGTCTGGATCAGTTAGATTAGAGGTTACTAAAGACCAGTTAAATGTGTTTACTGGTAGTAATCATTACTCTATGGCTTTGATTGATAGTGAATTTGGTGGATTTTTCTTTGATTATAAGTTACCTGATAATTCTGTTAAGATTAATAATCAGAAATTTGAATTATTGCGTCAGCACGTTAATTCTCCAAAAGCAGAGGATGATAGTTGTTTTGTATTTAATGATATAGACGGTAATTTAATTGCAACAGATCATTTTAATTTTGTGCTTTTAGCCTCAGAATGTAAAATACAATTTATGTTGGATGGTATGTTGCTTCCATTTATAGGGAAGGTAAAAGAGCATTTTGAGTTGAAGGTTAATGAAAAACTTGTTTGTTTAACTAATGCATATTTTACATTAATTACAGTCAATCATGAACCTGATTCAATATTCCCTATTAATCTTGGTGCTTTTGATGTTAGTCGTTATCAGTTCGTATGCAGTTTTGATTCAAGCGATCTACGCAAAAGATTTGGGAGTATGTGTAGTTTTATAGGGTCTGATAATTTTGAAAAGGGAATTAATTGGCATATAGATAAAACTAATAAAATGACTGCCGAAGGTTCTTCAAAAACAGCGAAAGAAAATTGTTATTTTAATAATATACAGCGTGAAATACAGGTCAACTTAGATGTGAAGACAGTTGACAAGATATTGTTTTGTGCAGATGGCGATGTAGTTGATATGTATATTAATGAACCTGTTGACGGTAAAGTAACTATATTGTTTTTGAATGGAGACATTCTTCAGGCATCAAGGGGTAAAGTGTTGTGATAGATTTTGATTATCTTATATCTGCATCAACAACTCAGGCTTGGCTTAATTATTTCACAGGCTTATATGAGAAAGATCAAGATAAAAGAGAAGATTTGAAGCAAGATATTAGTATAAAATTATGGCAGAGCATACCTGAAAAATATGATGAAAATCGTGGTACTATGTTTGAATTTGTATATGGTTTTATAGCGTTAGAAGCAAAAAAGCATGTTCTTGATGCTCATAAATACCGTCAAGAATATTTTGACGACAATATGCTTCATTATGATCAAAATTCTATTGATTATTCAACTATACCATATGTAGAAGAAGAAGTGCCTGATGATCTTATTGATGAATTCAGGTCACAACTGACTTGTTATCAGTGTGTCATTTTTGACACAATATGTGATATGTACGATATGCCAGATAATACATATAAGACAAGTGGAAAATTTAAATCTAGCTTAATTGATATGAAGTCAAGGGGTTACGATTTAAGAAAACATTTATTAACAATAAAAAAGAGGTTGTTTGAGTTTGCTAAGGCCAACAAAATGCTTGTAAATTTATCCACTGCTGATGCAGGATTGTAATAATATATTATATTTAGTTATTCGTATCTAATATAGATAATCTGCCATGTGTAGAAGGTGTAGGAATACCGTCCTTATGGGCGGTATTTGTTTTTAAGCGGTATTTTATACCGCTTTTTTTATTTTGTCGTATAGTAAATGAAAGGAATTTCATATGGCAAAACAAATTATACTTACTGAAGAAGAACGTGAAAAGAAATTTAAAGAAGGGGTTCAATATCTTAAACAAAAAAATCCTGAATTAGATGAAAAAGATATAGAATTAAAGATCAAAGAAATTATTGATATATGTCAAAATCCTGATGCTTATGGATGGAAACGTCCACCTGCTGATTTTGATAAGAGGTTTGATTCTAAGACAGGTAAATTATTGCGTGAAAATCGTTGGGAAAAGAAAACCAAGAAGAAAACAAAAAAGAAAAATAAGAAAAATGTTTATGTTAAGAGTGGATTTGATGTAGATCATAGCATAGCTAAAGAGATTATAGATTTAGGTGTATTTGATGAAAATGAGCAAAAAATTATTAAGGACTTATCTAAAAAATATCAGGAAGAATTTACTTTTAATACTACTTCTGATAGAGTTCTTTTAAAGGATTTGATTTTAACTGAGATTAAGTTACTGCGTTTTAACAAGCAGGTTTTACAGCCTGATTATGTAACAAAGAAAAACGATATAGATATAAAAGACAAATTAGAGAATAGTATTTTAAATATACAGAAACATCTTGGAATTACCCGTCAACAGCGTGATGCACATTTAGAAAAAAGTGCTAAAAGTATATCTGAACTTTCAGTTACATTAGAAGAAAAACTGAAAAATATTGAAGAAGAAGAAGAGAAAGACCTGCAAGAAGAATTACGTTTTAATCAAGAACGTATACAACGTGCTCCAATTAATTCCCCACTTTCTGTAGATGAGATGCATAATATTTTATCAGGTGTTGAACGCGAAGAACTTTCACCTGAAGAACTTGAATTAGCTAAAGACTTAACAGAGCGTTCAATGGAACAATCAGAGAAGGTTAAAGAAGAAGAAAAGAAAGAGCGTCCTGTAGTTAACGCTATAAAAGCATGACAGTTAGATTAAGTAAAGAAGAACAGACACGCCCCAATAGAAGGGAAAAGTTAATACTTTTTTGGCGTTTACACCCCATTCAGGCAGCCAAAGATATTTTTAATGTGGATTTAATATGGTGGCAGAGGATAGCATTGTTGGCTTTGTGGCATTGCAGTGCTATATTTTTATTTCTTGGTCGTGGTTGCGGTAAAACTTGGATATTGGCATTATTTTGTTGTTTGAGGGCTATTTTATATCCAGAAGAAGGTATAGGTTATTATACTCCTACGTCTAAGCAGTGGGATCAGTTTTGGGAATATGTGCAACAATTTTACGATAGATGCCCGTTATTTGCTGACTGCGTAGAGTTGTCAAGAAGTAAAAATGCTATTAGAATGGGTAAAACTTTTAAGATGAAGTTTACTAACGGTTCTTTTATTGAATCTTTAGCACTTACTGAAAAGGCAAGAGGTCGCAGAAATACAATAGCTGTTTTTGATGAATATAAAGATCATGATCCCAATATGGTCAATACAGTTGCATTGCCTTATTTGATGGTTGAGAAAAGCACTAAACGTATCAATAAACAGATTTATGCAACTACAGGATTTTATACATGGAATCATGCTTATGCTAAATATGTACTTTATAAATATAAAATGTCATTAAAAGACCCTGAATACGCGATTTTAGAATATGATCATCGTGATATTGATCTTGTAGAAAACTCTCCATATAGAATGAGTAAGATGGTTCGTGAACATATTAAAAATGAGCCATCTATGACTGAAGAAAAGTATTTAATGGAGATGCATTGTAAAATTGCGAGTGAATCAGATGCTATATTTACATATCGTTTACTAGAGTCTCCAAGAGTTACCCCTAAAGAAGACCCGGTTAATATATTAACAGAAAGTGTTATTGATGGACGTAATCCTGATGAGCCTATAGCTATATCATTAGCAAGAGGATGTAGAAGAAGAACTTATGTAATGGGTATTGACAATGCAAGAGTTGTTAATGGTGACAATTTTGCAATTCAGGTTTTTGAGGTTGATGAGAAGCATAGACTGTTCAAATTAGTTCATTCTTATGCAGATAATGGTTTAGAAATGCCAAATCAGGCCATGAAAATATTTGAATTGTGTAAGAAGTTTAATATAGTTCGTATATTTATTGATAATGATAGTTATGGTAGAGCCTTAAAAGATTTGTTAAGATATGGCTCTCCTGTTTATAATGTGGAACCTCTGTTAGATATGGAAGATAAGTTACATCAAAAATTAGATGGCAGACACATTATTAAAATGTTTAATTTTACAGTTGATAATATTTCTGAGATGTTTGATAAATTGAAATCTTCGTTCCAAAATGGAAGATTGAAACTCCCGTTAGATATGAAACGATCTGAAGGTAATACAGAAGAATTTAATGCTTCCATTGAAATTCAACGTACAAAAAGAGAATTAACGCAATTAGTTATTGAAGAACGTGGCAATAAATTTGTTTATGTTGCTCCCGGTGGGAAAAAGCGAGATAGGGCAATGGCTTTAGCTTTATGTAATATGGCGGCTTTAGACTATTGTTTAATTGCAGAAGTATATAGACCTAAGAAAATTACTGCTGTAGGAGTTTGGGCTTGAATATAAATTTTGATGAAAAAAATATTAGTACTAATGTGGTGCGTAACAATATTTATACAAATAAAAATATTGATATAGGACAGGCTTTTGCCATTAAGTTACCTAAGCGTGTTGGCAATCCAGATTTACCAATACCATATTTAAAAGCTGATCCAAATTTAGAACAATATCTTGATGAAAAGAATATCAAAGATGTTTTTGACATAATGAATCGTCTATATCTTTGGGAAGATTTATTTGGGAGAGCTATAGATTTATATGTTACATTTAGTGCAACGAGGCTAAAATTTTTAGATAGTGGAAATGAAGAGTTTGATAAGATAATTAAATATTGGGCAGAAAATGTTAATAGAGATTTATCAATAGCTACTACAGGTATACGTTCACTAAAAAAAGTTATTGTACATCAATATTGGAAATTAGGTAATGTTTTTCCATATGAAACTTGGGAGAATGTTAATATAGGTGGTAAAAACTATAAACTTCCCACTAAGATTATGTGTCTTAATCCTAACAAAATTAAAATTGATGATACATATTCTGATTTTGGTGAAGTTTCATATAATTTAGAAGTTGATGTTAATGTCTTACGTAGGGACGGAAGAACCAATCCACAGGTTGCCCCAATTAAACGTACATTAAAACGCAGTACATTAGATAAAATTAGAACAAATACTTATCGTGGTAATACTATTGAACTTAATAGTAAACTGATTTATCATATTAAAAGGGCTATATCACATCATCAAGTTTGGGGAGTTCCATATGGACTTAATGTTTTAGGTACATTAAGGGACTTACATAAGAAACGTGAAATGGATGGGGCCGTTATTGATAGAATTATCAAACGTATTTTACTTTTTAAGTTGGGAACCGACGAATTTCCTGCTGATAATAATAGGTTAGCGGCTTTTAAAAATCTTCTTGATGATCCAGAACCAAGTTTTGTACTTGTTACTCCACATGATGTTGATTATAATGATATTATTCCAAATACAGAGATACTTGATTATGAAAAGAAATATGAGCCAGAAATGACTCGCTTTATGATTGCAATGGGTATTCCACCTGTTTTATTTGGTTTATCTGGCAGTAAAGATGTAGAGCAGGAAATTAATTATTTTGCAGAAACAGCAAAGGAAGCACAATTTGAGATTAAAGATTATATGATAAATATATTAACTAAGATTGCACAGCAAAATAATATTGATATAACTCCTGCTGTTGATATGGAACGTATTAACGCAAATAAGTCGTTACATATGGCATTGATGCATGATGTTTATTTCACTGGTTGTCTTAGTAAACGCACGTATCTTGACATGATTGATTTTGATCTTGATACTGAGGTTAAACGTAGAGAAGACGAAGAATCACAGGGCATTGATGAATTAATGACTCCACCTGAACAGCCGTTTCAAGGTAATCAAACTGAAGAAACTGATAATAATCCGCAGCCTATGAAACCAAATGAGAAGAAGCAAGACAAGAAAAAGAAAAACAAAAGGCAGGATCAATGAAAAAAATAATTGACGCTATGAATGGACACCGAGTATTACTTTTCTCCACAATAACTATTTTAATTACTGTAGTTAGTACAGCAGGTGGAGTTTTTTATAAATTAAATGATATTACAGATCAAAACGCTCGATTTAGACAGGAAATTCAAGACGAATTACATATAATAGTTGATCGTGCAATTGAAGGACATTCTAGTAATGTTAATGCACATCCATTTTTAAATGCGTGTATTCAAAAGGAGGTTTTAAATATAGACAAGCAGCTTTCAGATATTAAATGTGATATTAGTGATAATCATAAAGAAATTATGAGTATATTGAAAAAATAATGGAGATATAAATGCCATTACCAAAGCCACATAAAGATGAAAAACAAAGCGATTTTGTTTCACGTTGTATGTCTGATGCAACAATGCGAAAAGAGTTTCCTAAAGATGATCAGCGTGTTGCGGTGTGTGTGAATATTTTCAAAGATAAGGATCAATCTAAATCTTCTGAACGTGTTAATTTTGTTTTTCAACCTGATCAGTTAAATTATACTGATGCAGAAGTAAAAGATACTATTAATATTGGTTTTAAATTGTGTCATGCAAATAAGAATCTCAATTTAGATGAAATGCCATATGAAGAAGTTAAATCATCTGCACATACTGCATTAGGTAAACCTATAGTATATTCTGAATATAAGGGGCACACAGGTACGTATGTTATAGGATATATTGATGAAGTTTATTTTGTTGATACTATTAATAACAAGGTTTATAAAGCAGATAAATATTCTTTAAATGAAATTGAAGGTGCCCAACTTAATCAGTATGGTTATAAATATGGCGAAGACTCGTATATTTATTGCAAGGCAATAATTTATAGAAACCGTTTTCCAGTTGAGGCTGATGATATTAGAAAATTGTTTGAGAAAAACCAACTTTATTTTTCAATGGAGACTTATTTTGAGTCTTGTACATGTGGTGAATGTGGTAGAACATTTTATCGTGAAGCAGATTACTGTGAACATCTGGAAGATCGTTGGATGACAGGGACAGCAAGAATTTTACATGACTTAACTTATACTGGTGCTGCTGTTGTTGATTATCCTGCTGATAAAGGTGCAGTTGGATTGTCAGCAGCATCTAAAGGTTTTTCAGTTTTAGATATATTAGATGAAGATAAAATTGATAATGAGACTTATAGATTTATTTTAAACATGAGGTTACAAAATGAAAATACGTAAACTTGATGTTAATGTAGATGATACATTAAAAAATGGTAAGGTATTTGCAGATGAAACTAACAATATATTACCATTGGATGATGAAGATTCTATTAAGTTATCTGTAGCCAAGTTAGGTACAGGATTTTTTGACGATATTTATACAAAGAAAGAAAGAATTTATATAATTGATCGTATTTTAAGTGAAAGTAAGAATTTATCTATTGCAGAAGACGTAAAAAATGATCTTTCTGCATATATTAATAACGGAGGTAATATGTACACTGGGGAACAATTAAAGGCTAAAGTAGATAAGGCTGTTGCTGATCTGAAAGCTGATTACGATAAAAAGATGGATGAACTTAAAAAGAGTTTTGAGTCTGATAAGAATATGGCTGATGCTGAAGAGGTTTTTCAGAAGGAAAGAGATGAATTACAGTCTAAGATTGATGAACTAACTAAGGCCAGTGAAGATAAAGATAATGAGATTAAATCGGTAAAAGAAGAGAAAGATAAACTCGTTGCAGAGAAGATTATAGCTGAACGTGTTGTTTATGTTAATGATAAGTTTGCTGATCTTAAACTTGATAAGGAAGTTCTGGTTAAGAAGGTTGATGAACTCATTAAGGTTACTGCAAGTTTAAACGAAGACGATTTTAAGGCTCATATTGATAGTATTGCTGAGTTGGCTGCTTCTTCTAAGGACGATCTTGTTGGTGCTAGTCAAGATGTTCCAAATGGAAAAGACAAGTCTGATGACAAAGATTCTACCGTAGATAAAATTTTGAAAAATATTTATGCAATAAAGTAAAAGGAGATAATATATGTTAACTGTTCTTAAATATGGAAAATCTATACAAGGTGTATTAACTGGTACTGCGTATCGTGGCAGTGGTGTTTACCCTACAGGTTTTGATTCCACTACTGGGAATATGGAATTTGCTCCACCACGTAGTTCGGCTGATGCAGCCAAGTGTTGTTACCTTGTTGATTGGGAAAATCATAATCCACTTGTCAATGTGTATGGTGGTACAACTTCTGACGCTAAAGATAAGTCTACTGCGACTGCCACATATCCACGTAAAGCTACCTTTCATTATGGTGGATGGTATAGGACTGATCGTGTTTATAGTTCTACTTGGTCAGCAGAAGAGACTTTGGCTCGTAACGATGTAAATAGTGCTAATGCTGCTTATTCTGGTGGTGCTTTTCAGCCTGTATTGCCTATTTTAGCAGAAAATGGAAGTCATCCGGGGTACTGGTCTAATGTTCAAACTGCTTGTGGTTGGGTAGAGCATACTACTGGTTTCCGTGTTAATGCATGTTTCTATCTTACTTATTATGACGCTCAGAGTGCGGCTCCTTATGGTCGTGGTGCTTTTGCTGAGATTAGGGCCATTCCTCACCGTATTGATGCAGGTTATTATAATACAGCAACTGGCGGCTATGTACCTATACATTATTAATTTTTAGTTAGGAGATAATATGGATACTAATAGATTAAATGAGTTAATTGCAACTGCTGTTGATAAGTCTAAATCTGTCAATGACAGTGGAGATAAAACAAAGGTCTTGGAAAAGACTGATTCAGAAAAGGCTATGGAGCTTAAAGAGTCTTTTGCTGAACTCCGCAGTGAAATTGGCACTGATTCAGCAGCTTATGTTGTTGCTAATATTGTATATCGCAGATTGATGGATGAAGCTCCATTTCAGGATTTAACAGGAATTCTTATGCCTTATGATGGTATGTATGAATTTACTGAGCAACCTGTTTATCAGCGTGAAGGTGAACCTACTCTGTATTGGCTTGGTGATGAAACTGATCACATTGAGATGTTTACTACTAAAGTTAGTACAGAAGAATTCACTCTGAATTTTGATTCTATTTATGCAGCTTTTAGTTTCAACGTAGATTTACTTGCTTCTGGTAAGTTCTATGATTTCCAGAGTCAGGTTAATAAAGCACGTAAACAATTTGTTGGTGCTGCTAATATGTTGATGTGGAGTGCTATACGTGATAGTTTCAAGGCAGGTACGCATGCTAATTCTGCTACAGGTACGTTAAGTATTAGTGCACTTGATACTGCTATTAAGTGGGTAGAAGATAATTCTGAGGAAGGTCCAAAGGCGTTTTTTGGACGTACAACGACTTTAATGGATGCTGCTAATCTTTCTTCTGCTTCTCTTACAGATCATCTTCCTGAATTTGTTAAGGAAGAGTCTTTTAGGAGTATGCATATTAAAGGTTATAAGGATGTACCTCTTGTTGGTGTGCGTAAGCAGATTGTTCGTACATCAAAGTCACAAATTATAGGTGCAGGTGTTGGTGGCAGTGATGCTATTCCTGCGGGTGAGGTCATACTTATTCCTTATGATACATTTGGTATCTTTGCAGAGCAAGGTCCAATTCAGGTTATGGAAACCCGTGATGCTCTAACTCGTAAAGTGTCTTATTCTATGGGACGTAGAATGGGTTGTGCTGTTTGGGAATCCGGTAGACCTTGTTACTTATATGTAGCAACGTAAAAAGTTGGGGGATGAAATAAATCCCCCTTTAGATACAAGGAGAATGGATAATGGCTAGAGAGGTTTTAGAAAGAGATGGCAGAGAAGAAATTGCCATTGTAAGAAAAGAAAAGTATTATACTTTTAGAAATATACATAACGGTAAGTTTATAGTTGGTAATCTGATTTTTGAGCCTTATGGTCAAGAAGGAGATACTATTGATTATGTATCAGAGTTTGATCGTAAGTTGATACTACGTAATAAATATGTACAACGTGGTTTTTTACAGGAACTTGATGATAGCGGGAATCCTATAGGTGTAGAAATTGATGGTAAGATTATCGACCCTATTACTGACGAACAGCTTTTAGATGTTATTAAAGGTCGTGGAGCTAAAAATAAAATCAAGGAATACACTAAAGGGTTTACACATCAAGACAAAAATACACTTTTACGTATGAAGAAACTTTGTTTTGATAATGATTTGCCAATGTCTACTTACTTAGTAATTCAAGAAGAAATAGAAAATCTTCCTAAGAAGGAGTAAAAATGGCTAGTATTTATTTGCAAGGTCATATAGGAGGTAATGATACAGCTAATTTTGCCACTGTAGGTGGAGCTTCTGCTCATGCAGGTGAATGGGATGCTGTAGCATTAGGTTTTGGATATGATTCCTCAGCATGGCCTGATAATATATTACGTACATATGTAGGTAGATTCGCTTGTGGTGTTAGTTCTACTGACGTTACTGGAACTAAAATTGATGCAGGTGGTTTTAACTGTGTGTCTTATGTTCATTCAGCAGGAACATCTGGTGGTTCATGGTATAAATATACTACAGCAGGTGGTCATGGTGATACTGATTCTATTCTTCATACATCTAGAATACCTGAAGGTGGTTTTGCTAGTGTTACACCGGAAGATGGATATAGACAGATGCATCAGTATGATTTCTTTAGATTGCGTTTTGAGCATGATAATGCTGTTGATGCTGACCCAGTTTATGCTTGGATTTCATCTGGTTCTGGTGGGACTGTAGATTTTGAGTTTGCTTCTGTAATGATATGTGAAGTTAGTGCCACTGGTATAACTGATTGGCAAAAAACTCCGGGAAACAGTTCTAAATTAGAACTTACTACTGTTGGAGGAACTGATACCCAACATAATTGGTATATTGGACTTAGTGTTATACCTTATAGTCAGTCAGTAGGTTTTTGTAATTGGGGATTTTTACAGATTAGTGTTACATATAGTTAAGAAAGGCAAGTTATGGAATGGAAAGCAGAATTGTCCAATGGTGAAATTTGGACAAGAAAGCAGTTATATAAGAAGGGTGATATTAGTGAGTTCAGGCGTTTAATTCGCCATAGTAAAGAATTAAATGTTTATATAAAAAAAGTGTCTGTGTTGATACGTGGTGAATATATTGATTTACCTGAAAACACTTCAATGGATCATATGAAATTTTGGTATGCTCATCATGAGAGATGGGCAGGTGGGTTAGGTGGAGGAATGAGGTCCGTTGAACATCTTGAATCAATATCATATAGAACTGGTCAGCACAGGCATTATTTTTGTTATGATCTTGTAAATGATCGTCATCTTGTTATAAGTTTACCTATAAATAAACATATGGTAAAGGAAAGTGCTGTAGAAAAGGAATATGCCCGCTAGTTTTGATTTTATTGAATTTCATCAGAGTACCTTTAATGAATCTACGGTTGATGGTGAAACCGCATTTAGGAGTCATGATACTTCTACAGGTATTTATCCTATAGGTATACCTGATAGTCAATCTTCTGGGACCAATTATTCTTGTGAAATACTTATAAAAGCTCATTGTGTTATTGCTCCAGATACAGCAGTTACTAATTTTAAAATTTGGAAAGACTATAATCCTGTTACTGGTGTTAGGCAGTATATAGGTCATACTTCAGGTACACCTGATTCAATTAGTAATGGTCAAAGTGATTGGGCTACTCATACCTGTGATGATGGATATAATGATCAAGCTACTGCGTATGATTGGGATACAACTAATAGTATAACTGATATTGGTGATAGGACTTATTTTTTAGTATTGCAATTAGGTGTAACTGCTGATGCAATAAATTCTTCATTTAATACAACGACAGGAATATATCATGTGCAATATGACGAGTCGTAAATATGGTTGGAAAATAGTTTGTTGGGATAGTACAATATTTTATAATACTGATTTATCTTTAAGTGATATAGATCATAACTCAGTTAAGAGATTTATATTGTTAATAGATGATCTTGATACTGTTAAAATAAATTGTGAAAATAATAGTCTTATTTATTTCTATAGAACTACAGTTGAATTAAAAATTGGTAGTTTAGATAATAAAAATGGCAATATAGAAAATAGATATTTGTTTTTTGGAACTGATGAGCAACTTTATAGGATTGATGTATTAAATCATTCTATAGAAAAACTTAATGTAAATCGTAAATGTATTGAACACATAAAGAAAAACAATGGATGCGATAAGTGTAAAGAGTTATGTTAGATGGCTTATGTTGGGAACAGACATTATGTAGATTCACAAGAGGCTTTACCTTATATTGATGCAGCTAATGAAACCGCTGCATATAGATTTACTTCTTTTAATAATTACACAGTTCATACAGTAGCTTTTTATTATCAATCTCCTGCTACTGGTAATACTTATGATATTAATGTTGGAATACAGCATTTAACTGACGGTGGTACGCCTTCTGGTACATGGATAGGAGATAATTATACTACTTTTTCTGTTACTGGTGGTGTAGCTCAATCTCTACAGTGGGATTCTGTTAATGATTCTACTGGGTGGGACTTATCTTCTTCTAGTGCTTATGCATTAGTGTTTGAATGGGATGCGGGAAATGGTGCTACTACAAAAGATTTTTATATCTATTTTAGTTCACCTAATACTCAAGTGCGTGTATGTGATGGTCAAGACGATAGTAATCGTACATGTTTTTCTTCTACTACTGGGACATATTCAGAACGTGATGGTTCTCCTATATTTGGTTTATGTGGAAGGGATTCTGGTGAGAATACACAATCTGAAGGTAATGCATATTTAGATTTATATGATAGTGACGATTACGATTTAATAGCAGGAATTTTTGATAAATTATATACAAGAATTGATTTTCATTTAGATAATTCTTTATTTGGTAAATATGTTTTTTGTACTGGTAATTGTAGGGTTAAAAGACCATCAGGAAAACAAAGTGGTTATCCAGAAGGGTATTTGAGAACGCATACGACAACTGGTACTGCTACTGGTTATCAAATTGCAACTAATAATGAATTATTGTCTTATGGTCATGATCCAGAAAGTGTGCAACAATATTTAGGTGGTAATGATAGTGCTGTTGCTATTTCTACTTCTATGTATTGTTCTTTTTATATATTGGCAAAAAATAATTTTGGTTATTGGCGATTACAATGTGTAACAATTGATACGTCAGATTCAATGTTCGATGATATGAAAAATGTGTCATTCAATAGGGGTGATTGGATATATTATAAAACGGAAGATCAGGGTTCTACTTGGACACGACCTTCTTCTTCTGGCACATATTACCATCCTTGTTTTTGGTTTTCTGGACAAGTCTATTTAAATGGTGTAATTCGTGACGGTGACGATAATCTTATTGAAAATGCAAGTGCTATTAGCTCTGACGGAGAGGATGTTGTAACTAATTCTGATGGTGAATATATTATTAAAATATTAAGTACTGCAACCAACAATGATCACTATGTTAATTTTCGTTATAGTCATATGCAGATGACCCCTCGTTATTGGTATTCTACTGCCGTTACTAATTTTTCCAGTTTAGGGACTGCTGATTCGTATGTTGGTGATGATGAATATTGGTATGGATATAAATTACAAGATCATCGTGGCAATTATTATGCGTTCAGAAAACGTATTGACTTTGATACGTCATTAGGTGATTTACATACAGGATGTGTATATAAACAAGAATTTCAAACCGGATATGGTGTTCCTATTTTTACATCTGCTGATTTTAATGCAGGTTTACAGGTAGGTGCAGCTAAAAACATACATTATGATAACGGAAGAACATATTTTGCTATACGTAATCATAGTGGTCAGGCTATTATTAAATATTATGATCATTTTGAAGACAGGTATAGTTCTGCTGTTAATTTAGGTTATATAAATGCAACACCTTCTGGTGCAGGTTCATTTTCTACAGACACACATTATTATCCACAGGTTATCACAGATGACAATCATTATGTTTATATGTTTATGTCCAAACATCATGTATATAGTTCCGATTATAATTATTGGCCTACATATAAAAGGAGTTCTGCACCGGGCGATATTGTCAATTGGTCAATATGGAAATACCCTACATCATTTGCAGAATCGTCGTTATATGGATGTTCGTATTTAAGGGTACGTAAAAATCCTGTTACTGGCAACTTATTTATATTTTATAGGCGCATGGAAGATGATGATGGAGCACATAATTCGTCTTTTGTAATTCAGAAATATGATGTTGATAATGATCTTTGGTATCCACAAAGGCAAATGGCTATGTTTGATCATGTTGATACAGGAGATGGATTTGGTACTGGCCCAAAATCTATTTATTGTGGTGGAGTTGAATTTGATGAAAACGGTATATGTTATGCAGTATTATGTTATTTATATAATTATAATAACACACCACAATGGGAGGTTTGCAATAAATTTATTTGGAGTCCCAATATAGAAGACTCTATCCCAGATTGGTATACTATTAATGGTACTGCATTAGGGACTCTTGCTTATTGGGATGAAGGTGGCGATGTTACTACAAATATTTATGGTACTGCATATCCTTCAGGTGGCACTAATGAAGACTATTTACAGCTTTTAACACACACTACTACTATTAATGCTGATGGTACTGATTATTCAGTAAGATTACCGTTGGTTCTGTTAGGTGAGACTGATTCTGATGAATATCCATTTTTTTATACTGTTTATCACTGGAGCACATCTGATACAGAATGGAAAAGAATTAATATAAGTTCAGCAAGTGGAGCATATATTGATGACCCCCTAACATTTGGTGGTCATGTGTTAGACGATAATAACTATTCATATGTTTTCGGTTTTGTAATGCCTAATGTTGCGAGAGATAATTTTAGTGATGAAGGTATTCATACCGAATGGACATCAAATGATTATGCATATTTTAAATCTTCTGATAATAATTGGAATAGTACGACTACTTTTAAATTAAATATTGTTAGAAGAAATAATGATATGGGTAATGGCATGTCTGTAACTAAAAATAGTTATATCGACAATTATACCATTGAGGGTTTATATCAATATGGGAAGAAAGTATTTTATTTCCAAAATAAAGATTACGGTTATATTAGAAAAGACCGTAATGATTTAATTGTAATATGTAGTTCAAGTCCTATAGCATGTTGCGTTGAGGAAGTCAACACAGAAAATAGTAATGTATATTTTCCAATTCAGGGCTATATACCCAAATCAACAGGTCAACCACAGAGATATAGGTATTATATACAATATGGTTATCAAGGATCAGCTTGGTTTGCTGAGTCTGATCCAACTGAGATATGGTCTTTTTACGATAATTTTGAGCACTACACTATTGATACGTCTATTGTACATGTATCTACATTTAGATGGAGTGCATATGATGAAGATGAGTTGGCAACTCCAAATATACCCATTTATAATATATCGTCTTCATCAGATAGTATTTTGACTTTAGGCGGTGCTAATATTAATAAGATTGCTTCAGGTTGGAGAGCATGTTATTTTTCAGACAACATAACTAACACAGCATTTTGTGCTACTGCCATGAATTCAACAACAGAAGCGGGTGCTAATTTTGACGGTTGGATAAGATTTGCGGATGTAGACTACAAACAATTTATTGGCTTTTATACATCAGGTCATACTATAGTTGGTATTGGTGTTGGTGGTGGTGCTGCGTGTCGTACTAACATAGGTCAGGTTAGAATGTTTACGGGTACAACTATGAAAGATTGTACGTATTATGATGTTGCGTCTGCTAGAGTTACACAGTATGCTAATTTTGCGATTAAAATAGGTAATGGACATACGACTAATTTTTATTATGATGGAACCTGTGTAGGTACAATGACAAGTACAGGTTTAGGTGGTGTCAATACAGCATTTTTTGGCTGTGGTGATGGGTCACAAGAATATTTCTTTGATTTTATGAAAATAAGTAAACGAGAAGAATAATGCCATTAGGTGATTTACAACAAAAAGGTTTTCTTGTACGTTTCTATCTGTCCTCTAAGGTAGAAACTTCTTTTAGTGTTAATGTTTACTTTAGTGGTAGCTATCATAAGAACCAATATTCATTTGTTTTTGAAAGTATTATACCTGCTTCTTCATTGTCTATGCCTCTTACTTTTAGGGTTTATGATACACAAGAAAACAATTATACTATGGTTTTACGGGTATATGACACTTTACAACAAGATTTTTCTACTGTTTATCGCGTTTATGACTCTGATACCCAATCTTATAATATTGTGTTACGTGCCTATGAAACTTTAGATTCTCAATTTAGCACAATTTTAAGAGTATATGAGGTACTGCAACTTTACTACTCAGCAGTATTCAGGGTAACTGACGGTATAGATGATAATTATAATATTGTTTTACGTGCTTATGAGAGTTTAAATTCTCAATTTAGTGTTGTTTTAAGGGTATATGAAAGTCTCCAACTCTATTATACAACTGTATTTAGAGTTAACGACAGTATAGATGATAACTATTCTATACTTTTACGTGTATTTGAAACTCTATCAGATAGTTTCAATATAGTTTTAAGGGTTTACGAAGATACATCCGATAATTTTTCTACGATATTTAGGGCATATGGTGTTTCCACCGTAAATAGAGTATTAGTTTTACGGGTATATGATACCTTACAACAAGATTTTTCTACAGTACTAAGGGTTTATGAGGATATTTCCTCTAACTTTAATTATATTTTACGTTCATATGATGTAGACTATGAATATTATAGTCTTATATTAAGGGTATATGAAAGTATCACCCAAGAATTTTCATATATTTTACGTTGTTATGAAGATAGTACATTAAATATCTCGACGATATTTAGGGTATATGATAGTTTAGGCCATTATATTCCATTGCTATTAAGAGTTTATGAGTCTGTAGATTATAATGTATCCTTTGTAATTACCGCAAATGATGTAGCAGAACATTATTATAGCTTTGTATTAAGATCATATGCACCATTTTCACAGTCTTTTAATATTGTACTTTCTGCTTATGACTTATTGGAAGATAATTTTAGTATCATATTTAAAGTATATGAATCACTAAGTAGGAATTATAGTCTTGTATATAGAGTTTATGAACAAATACAAAAAGCATTTCCATATATTATTAGGGTATATGATAGTGCATCTTCTGAATTTAATTTTGTACTTAATTTATCGGATCGTTCTACATCTGCTATTTCTCATGTTTATAGAGTTTATGATTCTATAACTGATAGTTACCCTTTGGTTTTACGTGTATTTGAACAACTGTCAGATAATTATAATTTTATTCTTAGTGTTATAGGGTATCAGGGTTTAGGTGTTTCATTTATAATTTCTACTGGTAATGTTGCTACAGGATCATTTAGTTACATCTTTAGAGTTTATGAAGAAGAAGCAAAATCTTGGGATATATTATTTAGATCATATGATGTTTCTGCTTTTAATGTTAGTGCTATTTTTAGAATATATGATTCGTTATCTGATAATTACAGTTATATATTGAAATCATCTGATGTTTATACTGATAATTATTCAATTGTTTTTCGTGCATATACTATTGTAGATAAATACCGTAGTTTTGTATTGTCTTCATATGAGGGCATTGAAAAATATTTTAGTTATGTTTTTAAGGTATATGATACAACTGAGTATAACTTTAATTTTGTAACAAGAGTATACGAATCTGTTTCTAGGAATTTTGCTACAATATTTAATTCATATAATATGACGACTAAATTTTATAGTTTAGTATGCAGGGTTTACGATAGTGTAGAACATTATTTTTCATTTGTATTACAATCTTTTATAGGTGCTTCAGCATATTGTGGTTTTTTATTTACAAGTACTTATGGTATTACAGGTGTAGCAGGTGCATATATAGAATATCCAGATAAATCGTATTATATATCAGATAAAGACACAGACAAAATTTCTATAAGTGATAGTCGTGGAATGTCTGTAAATAACCCTGATAGAAAAATAACTATAAAAGAATATGGGAGTAAGTATTTAAAACGATGAAAAATAAAATTAGATATATATTGGTAGTTTTATTTTTAATATTAAGTATATTTTTATTATGTGAATATGCTGATCATCAATTTAATAATTTAGGAAAATATGAAAAAGAAACAGCAAAAATATTGGTACGACAAACTATGGTTCAAGATACTGGTATTTGTTTTTATAGCATGGTGTTTGTTTTATTCGTCTGACGTGTTGGGTGACACCTACTTTGTCTCAAAATCCTCTGGCGATGATGATAACGACGGTCTTGCGTTGACTGAGTGTTTTGAAACTATTCGTCATGCTTGCTCGACGGCAGTGGCCGGTGACTCCATTCTTATTCTTCCGGCGTGGTATGACGAACAATGGGATTCAGGAGATAATACTCAATTTACACGAGATGGTCTTGTCGGTCCTCTATATCCTCACAATAGTGGCACGTCCGATAATTGGATCGTATTTATGGCATACGATACCACCATAGCGGGGCTTGATCGACCGATCCTTTCCGGCAAAGTAAACAATGATTATCCCAGTGACTCTGGCCACGTCCCAGTTTGCATTAACAGGGACTATATCAAAGTGATAAGACTCATTGCAAGGCGAGGCCGCATGGCGGGATTGCAGGTGTATTCGGGGACTGACTATGTTCATTTCATTGAGTGTGTCTCTTGTTCAAATTGGACTCAGCCAAATGATAACGGTGGCGGAATAGTAATGTATCACGCAGGTGGATCAGAGGGTATTCTTGTCGATGCCTGTACTACTTACCACAATTTTGATGAGATAATGCTTCCGGATACCTCCGATGCATGGAACACGAGCGGAATTCATATTTATGAAACGACTAATTCTGAGTTCAAAAACAATGTCATATTTGGTCAACCGAATGGATTTGGTCTTAGATCCAAGTATCTTTACAACAAGTACTTGGACATCCATGACAATCTTTTTTATGGGTGTGCGATAGCGTTAAGTCCGAAGGGGGATTCAATTTGGGTGCATCACAATACAATAGTTGATTGCGATGTCGGGATGAACTACTTTCCGAGTTCAGGATCGTCAATTGAAAGCAGATGGACCAATACCTACAACAATACATTTTACCACACTGGTGTTGCGATTAGATTTGATAACGACGAGGAAGATGTCAGAGATGACTCTGTGTTTAATAATTTAAGTATCGGTTGTGATATAGGTATGTTAATATACGATTATAGTACATACTTACACGGTCATTACTCTGACTACAATTGCTTTTGGGAGTCTGGAAGTGATGAGGATCGCTTTGGTATTGGTTCTGAATATCCAACATTATATACACTATCAGAATGGCAGTCTACATATAGTCACGATCTTAATAGCATAGATCAAAATCCCCTCTGTGCAGACACTCTAATTCTCGATTTTAGTATTCCTGCAAATTCTCCCTGTGCGACAAATGGTATTGGTGGAGGGAGAGATTCATATATCGGTGCATTTGAACCAGAAGAAGTTGATACAGGCGTTGATGGGATATATTACGTTTCAGGTACTTCTGGTAATGATGATTGGTCTGGTAAAACCCTAGATTCATGTTGGGAAACGTGTCGTCATGCTTGCTCGTTAGCCACACCCGGTGATACGATCAATATACTACCTGCTGAATATACTGAAGCGTGGAACCCACCAGAGTTTGAAGTCGTCCATACGAAAGACGGTCTTGTTGGTCCGTTATCTCCATTGGCAAGCGGTACATCGGAAAGCCCGATAGTTTACATTGGATATGATACAACGATAGCCGGACTCGATAGGCCACATTTGTACGGTGGTGTGACAGTGGGGGCAACGATTGATTCCGGTCATGCTCCTATATATGTCGATGCTTATGAATACGTCGAGTTTCACAGGCTTATAATGAAGTATGGATATCCTGCCGGTGGTCATATACTTGGCGGTTCAAACAACATCTCATTTGTAGAGTGTGTAGCGTGTACGAATTGGAGCCAAAATAACGATAATGGTGGTGGCTTGTGGTTTGGATATAGTGCGAATCAGAATCAAACCGTTGATGCGTGTACGCTATTTAATAATTTTGATGAATACAATGTGCCCGATACATTAACAGAATGGAATGTTAGCGGAATTCATGTTTATCGTTCTTCGGGTTCAATATTCTCAGATAATGTGTGTTATGGGAATGGATTTGGAATAAGGCTTAAACATCTTGACACTCTTTGTGTTGTTTCAGGAAATACTGTTCGCGATAATATAGTTGGTTTATCGGTTGGGTCAGGTGGATACGATGATTCCCTAAAAAACAATGTTATTTTTGACAATGGAGTTGGGATTGATATACGTGCAGATGCAGACTTGTTTGATAGTACCATCATTATTACTGTTTTTAACAATACAGTATATGGTAATGATGAGGGGATAAGGGTTCTCGCTAGATCAGATTCGGTTAGAGTTCTTCATGTTTATAATAACATATTTTCCGATAATACCGTATTTGCACATCTATATTACAACACGACGGATGAAATCAGTTTTTATGATGAGCTTGATATTGACTATAATGATATATGGGATTCTGACAGTTCGGGAATGTCTACGATTACGATAACTCTTGATGATTGCTATGATGACGATGGATGGGTGTGCTCTCCGACATACCCTACCGTAACATCGTGGTCAACTACTTACAGTCAGAACGCCAATTCAATATCACAAAATCCGGGGTTTGCTGATGCGGAAGCCCATGATTTTTCTATTACAGCAAGCTCGCCATGTGCTGATTCTGGTATTGGTGGTGGTCTTCCGTCATATATAGGTGCGTATGAGCCAGAAGAAGTAGATACTAGTTTAGATCAGTTATTATCTATTATTAATGTTGATAGCACTTCATTTACGGTAGTTGATGATTTTTCATATATAGAAGGCTCGTTAGCAAGAATAGTGCTTTTATTAGATGTGTCAACTCCCCCAACTACCAGAATAGATTCTATAATGAGTAGTTTTACTGACCCCGACTCTTTTGATGTCAGTGGATTATCAGGTGGAACAAAATATTATCTCAGAACTATAGCATGGGATGATGCAACAACTGATACTAGTTCTATTTCAGAACAGACAACCGATGAATCACCGCAAGGAGTTATAAGATTATGTCCAATATTGCAATAGTTTTAATAGCCTTATTTTTTATTTGTAATGTATGTTATGCAGACTATATGGTAGACAGTACATTAGTTGATTCTAGATATGCAAGAGATGCTCCTACTAGTTTATATGGTAGTGCTTCAGTGATTTATTGTGGAGGCCAAGAAGGAAGTTCTACAGATGATAACAGGGCTTATATTGGTTTTGATTTACCTTCTGGTATTGTATCTGCCTGTACATTAGCTATTTATATTGGTATTAATAATATCAATTTTGGTGTAACAGAGACATTTAATTTATTCCCAGTAACTCGTCAAGGTTTGCCAGACTATGAGGCTTATATGTGTTGGACATATTATTATTCTCCAGATAGCACATGGACTCAGGCAGGTGGTGATTTTGATACAAATGATGTTGTTGGCAGCATTGATATTGTACCGGGATCAGGTTGGCATTACATAGAACTTGATACTAATTTTATTAATTCTTTAATACGTGGCGATGAAGATAATAATGGTGTTCTTATGTTTGGTGAAACACCTGCTTCAGTTACGTCCTCTAGTGGAAGGCGTGATATTGCATTTAGGGCAAAAGATTATTCTGGAACAGCTTATGATCCAAGAGTAAGTTATTGGTATACAGGATTTTCAGATAATATATATAAAAGGAGAAGACGTTGAGGATAATTATATTTATTTTATTACTATCAATATCTGCATATGCAGGTATAGTAAGTAATGTGACTACGACTTCAGAAGATTCAATAGCTATAGTTTTTGTTGTAGGTGATTCATTAAATTGTCCAGTGGCAATGGAGAATGGTGATACCTTGTATTTGACCGTTTTTCAGCCAAGTGGTAATATGTCTTTTAAAGATTCTATGGCATATAATGACGCTAATATAACAGAGGTTGATTGGGAAAGCGATAATCCTGAATCTCAATATTCTTTGAAATATGCTATAGCAGATATTGATAGTCATGGTGCTAATGGAACTTATGGGTATATTCTATCTATTCGTGATTCAAGTTTACATTTGACAAGCTGTATTTCAGGTAATTTTCAAGTTATAGATTCAGCATTTTCAGCACGTTTTATGGCATTACCTACAAGATCAGAGTTTAGTGATTCAACAGGTATTTTAGACGGAGTTGAAGATAAATTAGGTGATCTTGGTATCTTGGCTGCATTGCATTTAGAGCCTTCATATTGGGTTTATTATCCTAATGATGGTACAAGAATAAAAGATAGTGTGGTAATATATAGAATTGACGGTGAAGATACAAGTTGGGTGGCAAGAATAGCATTTAATAACGATAACAATAGTGATATTGTTGACAGTTTAGAGGCGACTAACGTAGATTAATGGTAATTAGATTCCCCTCACATATACCTCGTCCCGGTGACGTTTGGGATCATGAGCCTACTTTTGGTGATGGTATATATAGCAATTTTTCTTTTGTATTAAGAGCTAAAGACGTTGATACATTTAATGTTGCTATTGTATTAGAGTCACGTAATCCATTTGATACTTTTAATATACCATTGGTATTTAAGGCATATGATACAAAAGACTATAATTATTCATTTGTCTTACAATCTGAGAAATCTGTTGATAATTTTAATTATCAATTTATTGTAAGAATTTATGATACCAAGTCAGAGAATTATAGTTTTATACTAGAGACTTTTGAGCCTACTACACAATATAATTTTGTATTTGGAATAAAACACCAGTTAGATTATGGTTTTAATATTATTTTTAGTGCTTATGATGTTATTTATGGTAATTATAGTTTAGTATATCGTGTCTATGAATCATCAGACTATAGTTGGAATAATATTTTAAGGGTATATGATGTATCTGCTGATGATTATTCATACATTTTTAAAGTAAAAGATGTTGTAAGTACAGATTTTTCAAATGTGTTTAAAGTTTATGACAGCCAAGCAGTTAACTATGATATTAATTTTAGAGCATATGCGACCAGTGAACATAATGTGTCATTTGTATTTAGTGGGTTAACATTTACTGAAAGATTTTTCAATTTTACTATGCGTATTTATGAATTTTTATCATATTCTATATCATTTGTTTTTACGTCTGCTTTTGAAAGTGTTTTTTTAAGCTGTGGATTTTTGATAAATTCCTACAGAGTTCGTAAAATTAGTGTAGGAAGGGTTGTTACACCTTATGATAGATATGTCAGGGCAAGATAGGTTTATTACATATGTTGACGAGCATACATTTCACAATTTGGAATTTATAAATATGGAACATGTGGCTGAATTGGATGGTCAGTCAAACTATCATTTCAATTATTATTGCCCTGTTTGCAAAAAAATTGTAACATATTTATTTATAATAGATAACGGAGTATATAATGCCAAAAGCGCATCAGACGATTTATTTGGGTGAGTCGGAGCCTGTATATTTTACATTTTATGATAACGATGGTGATTTAACCAATGTAGATAATGCCAGAGTAGATATAAATGATCCAAGCGGAACAGCATTGGTCACAAGTGCAAATATGACTAATGTTAGTACAGGACTTTACTATTACAATTTTGATGTATCTACTGCGATTACTACTGCTGAAGGTCTTTATCAAGCGTGGCCGCATGGATGGTCCACTGGAATACGTATTTTTCCAGATGGGCCACGTTATATAGAAATAATTAGTCGCCCTGTTGGGACTGGATATAATTGGGAGTTTTTGGAGTCTGTGCGTAGACATATTGGTGATAATGATGCATCTGATTATAGATTTACAACTTATGAATTAGCGGGATTTATAAAAGATGCTACTGAAAAAATTAAGAGCAAATATAACACTTTAACTGGCAACACATTAAGTATAACTGTTACAGCTAACTCTCAGGGTATATCCTTTGATTCTACTCCAAGTGATACCACATCAGATTTAATTAAGCGTCAGGTTGCTATTTTAATTATGGAGTATTATTTGCAAATTAGTATATCTAAACCGGGTATTATAAATGCAGGTGATTTAAAATTAAATATAGTTGGTAGCACCAAAACTACTGCTGAAGAAATTAAACGTAAACAAAGTGAGCTTGATAAAGAACTGAAATATTCTATACGCAGAGGTCTTGTGGGTTATAGAGCTAATACATATGGTGAAGGTCTAAATCAAGATTATAGTGGAGATTATTATAGATAATGAGTATATTTGATGATATGTTATCACGCACTATATCTGATGCCTATAAAGATACAACAATAACACAGGAGATTATTGTTTATCATAGGACTACAACTACATGTGACTGTGGTTCGCAAGATTCTTTGTATGGTATGAGTTTTAATCAGTCTTGTGCTACATGTGAAGGTCGTGGTTATTACTATACTTCATCTAAGAAGAATATTAATTGTGTTGTCAATAATTTTCTTGGCGGTAAAACTTATTATGATGAAACTTCACATCTTATAGGTGTAAGACCAGATGATGAAATTAGATTAACATGTATGTTGAAAAATGCACTTGTAAATATAGCTAGTGTAACAGGAGCAACATATTTTGATGATGCAGATAAAGTTAAGGTAGGCAAATCATTCTTTCAACCTCGCAATATTAAAAAAGTTGAGTATGGGAATACTTATTATTTACAAGTGACTTTAAATGAGGTTAAACGAGATGAATAAAGAACGGGAAACTATAAGATATGTTTTTGATATACCAAGTCATATGAATAGTGAATTTGGCAGATTACAGAAAGCTATTTTAGATGAACTTGATTTTTTATATTTAAATGAAGTTGTTTCTAAAGAAAAATGGAATAAAATCAGAAATGTAATTTTAACTAACACTAATAGTGTTCAACGAAACATGGTTTTATTGGTTGTTGAACTTCAAAACAGAATTAAAGAGTTGGAAAATGGAAGGGAAATGGCGTAAAAAGTTAGATAGGCTTGAACGTGCCTTTGAGTCTGGTGGTGTTGTTGAAAAGATAGTTTTAGACGAGACACAAAAGGCTAAGAGACTTATTTTATCTACATATGATAGAACTTCTAAACACGTAAAGAAACGTGCTGCTAAAGTTGCTGATACTGGACCAAGAGGTACATTGAGACAAGCTATTGCTTCACAGCCAATTACAATACAACGTATTGGTGATGATTTCAAAGTAAAATTACTTAATATAGATTATTTACCTTTTTATTGGAAAGTTCAGGAATATGGATTTGGACCTTCTGGAAAGATAAAGATTCCTGCATGGTCACAGCAATTTAAGATACGTGGGATTAGAAAAAATCCAAGTAAACGTGGTGATTTTTTTATTTTAAGAAGTCCGTTTAGAGGGGAACATGTTGATGAAAGGTTTGCTATTACATTAACTGGTATTACGCATACTCAAGGTGCTGAAGCTCGTTATTTTCTCAGGGCAGGTAGTCAATATCTTACTCAATATGCACTGAGAGCTATTAAGAAAAGAATAGGTGCATATGTTAATAAAATTTCAAAGTAATTCGTATCTATTATAGGAATATTGTATGAATATAAATGCTAATACTATAATTAACAGGAATTTATATTGGAAGATACGAGAAATCATTAATGATCAATTTTCTAATTGGACGGTAGGAACTCATTATGGGATTTTAGGTTCGTATCCAGAAAATGCTGAGGATGTTATGGTATATCCTACTTTTGTTATAGATACATCTGGATTTGATGGTATGCCATATGAGTTAGGTGCAAAAGATAGAGTTAGAATTAGGACAGAGTTTGTGGTAATGTCAGATAATTTAGCGCAAAGAGATATGTTAAATATGTTTTTATGGGATCAGTTTCATGGAAAAAGATTTACATTATATGATATGTCAACTACAGAACCTTCAGTGGCAGGTGATTATAGCGGATTAAGCACATTAGGTAAATTTTATTCACATAATGTAAATGTTATAAATATTCCTGTACCTATAAAAATTGATGATAAAAGATTAAGATATGAAAGTACTTTATTTTTGGATATAGAATGTCCAAATTTTAATTAGGAGGCAAAATGGCGAAACAAGAAACCGTGCGGTATGACAAATATGGTTTGTTTGCCAATGGAATACAGTTAGAACGAGTAACTGATGTATCTATTTCTGCTGATTTTAGTCAGGAAAATACTTATCAGTTATCAGATAGTTCTATTGTGCAAAAGATAACTCAGACTCCAGAAGTTTCTATAACTGTTGATACTAACTTTATTGGTTCTGTAGACAATATGAGGATATTGGCTAATAAAGCTATTGATGTTAATAGTTTGAGCACAGCGGATATTAGAAGTGGAAGCGATATACGTTATTGTGAAACTGGTAATGGTGATGAAACTTATTTGAGATATGATAGAATTAAGAATAGTTCTGTTAATGGTGCTAATAACACTACTGATGTTGATCATCTCGATATTCTTAATGCTTATGTAGATTTAACTATGCCTATTGGTGAAGGTACTACCTCTATTGGTAGGACACTTCATATTCATCGTGCAGCTTTAACTGGATATTCACATAGTTTAGATGTGAATGGGTATGCTACTGAGTCCTATACTTTAAGTGCATCTAATAGATATTGGTTTGCATCTGCTTGGAGGGGCGTAAGACCTTACTTACTTTCTGATAGCGAAATTGTAGCAACAGCAGCAGCGGCATCTGGAGCTAATACACAGCAATTTGTTGTACACTCTGTAGCTGCATTTAGTCATAGTGCTGATTGTGTTGGTATATTTGTTGGTGTTGAAGAGGCTTGGGCAGATGATTCTGACTTTACTTTTTATGCTAATGCTTCTTCAGATGGTGAAACAATGGCTCGTTACCAAATAGCTAACGATGATGTTGCCAGTGACACTTGGGCTAATCCATTTGTTAGTTCGCCTACCGATGCAAGCAGAAGTCAATGTATATTGATGCTTAGACCATTTACATCTACTGTATCTCAGACATATGCAGGTTCTACTGCTGCTAATCCGGGATTTGAGATTAATTCAACATCAGGTTCTATTGGTGCTCTTTCAAGGTATCAGGCAGAGATTTATGTATATAATACTCAGAAAGACCCTGCTGATGGTGCTGTGGGTGGTGCTACTTCTGAAGGTCGTTTACTCAGAGTACAATCATTTAATGTAGATGTTTCTCCTGAATCTGAATCCAAGTATCAGATTGGTGATAAAGAAGCGTTCTCTGTGTTCAGACAAACACCTGTTAATGTTACGGGTACATTTAGTTTACTCGCATCTGATTTAGAAGCACAAGGTATTCTTTCTGGTACTGAAATGGGTGCTGACACTTATTATTCTACCGAGAAAATTACGGCAAGTGACCTTAATTCTTATAATAACTTTGAAGTTTGGTATTATAAGGAAGAGGCTAAGACGACTAAGTTATGTACATTGCGTGTGACAGGATTCACTGTTTCAAATGAAACTATTAATGTTTCAGTTGGTGGAGAAGGTGCAGAGGAATTCAGTTTTGAAGCAGATAATTTCTATCTGATTCCAACTGGTGAAAATCCAAATATCTAATATATGGGGAGTTATCTCCCCTACGAGAGATAATAAGAAAGGAATGTTATGTCAGACATTAAAAGACCATCGGATATATTGGTTACACCACATGAAGTATCTGATACTATGCTTAAAGAAGCGGAACTTAATCTTAAAAGGGGATATGTAGACTATGATATGGAAAACTATATGTTTTCTGAAGATGATGTTCGTGAAAAAATTAAGATACGTATTATTCATCCTGATCAAGAAACAGATTTGTTTATTACAGAGTCATATGCAGAGAAATTTAATCAACTTCTCATGACCGAAATAAAGACATGGGATGAACTTAAAGAGACTTTAATGAAGCGTGGCGTATGGACTGATCAAGACGAAGAAACTTTCAATAAGGGTGACGAGATGGTTAGGGATGCTGCATATCAGGCAGCTAAAAAGATTTACGATAGTAAGTTGGATAAGAAGAAACTTACAAAAGAAGAGAAGAAGATTGTAGATAAGGCGCGTAAAATTTATGATGATGTTGTTGCTAAAGTAGATAAAGTTGCAATGAAGCGTTATAAATATTATGTACATACAGTTGAAGGTCTTGCCACCCAACACGCACACAATATGAAGTTTATTTATTGTGTTTTATATGAAAAAGACGGTGAGTATATAAGACTTTGGGATAGTTTAGAGGCGTTTAAAAAAGAAAAATCTTATAATAAAGGATTTATATCTGACTTATTTGCAAAGGCCATTAATTTTTGGTCTGGTTTAAGTCAGGAGATACTTCAGTATCTCCCCAACTATGATATAGTTGGGGAGGAAGCTAAGAATGTTAGCACATAGCCCTAAGTGGCAATATATATATGACATCTCTTGTGATGTTGGTAAATGGCCTTTAGAATTTGATAATCATGATAGGCTTGCTTTTAGTAAGTGGTGTCAATTTTATAAGCGTATATTTGAAAATTATGATGAAGATGCAAGACCCAATGAACGCATGATGTGGTATGATGTATTAGTTGATGCTCGTCTAAAAGAACTTAGGGACAATAGAAAAAAGGCTCAATCCGGTAAGGAAAAACCCGGACTTAATGTTACAACCATAGGTAAGAGCTTTAAACCTTCTGGAAGGAATAGAATACGTGCCTGATGAATTTGATTTGCCGTTGAGTGTAGTTTTTCAGCTTGCTCAGTTCAAAAAACAGCTTAAATTTATATATGAAGAATTAGCAAAACTTGGTAAGCATGAAGCTAAGGTATCTCCTGTATTAACTGGGCAATATGCTAATAGGTCATTTGCTACTATGGGTAGGAGAACTTCTGGTTCATCTGATGCCGCTAAAGAAGTTGAAATACATGAGCGTGATTTAGCTTTATTAGTTGAGAGGGCTAAAAAGAAAAAGGAAGCTAAAGAAGCCGATAAAGCTGCTTTAAAAATAGAAGAAAGATATTTTGAGCAATTAGCAAAAACAGCTTCAGCAGAAGATGCAAGAGCACAAAGAGAGCGTGAAAGACAAGAAAAAGCTCTACAAAAAGAAAGGGAACGTAATGAATTAATTGCAAGACGAGCATCTTTATCTGGCGATGTTAATTATAAGTCTAATGCTGAGATTAGATATTTAAAACAACAGGCAGAAATTGAGAGAAGAAGATCAAAGTATCAGCGTAAATACGGTGATTTGCAAACTGAATTTGGCACTACAGATGTTAGTAAAATAGATAAAGAAATTGAAAGACGTAAAAAATTAGATCAAATTCAAAAAGATAATATAGCATCTCAAAAAAGGTTGGCTGTAGAACAGGTTAAAGGTGTTCAAAGTCAACAAAAATTAAACAAGGCTCTTGATACTGCTATTGGTAAACTTATTCGTTATCGTGTGGCTTTTGCTGCTATGTATAAAGTTTATGAAGGGTTTACACAATCAATTAAAACTTTTATAGATGTTAATTATCAACTTGCTCAGATTGAAAAAACTATACGTCCTACTAAAAATGCGTTGGATGATATTAAAAACACTGCTTTTGATTTATCTAAACAATATTCTATTGCAATTGGAGATATTTTAGATGCATTTAGGATATGGGGTCAAACGGGATTAAGACAAAAAGAATTGATTGATGCTGTTAATGCATCATTGATTGCTTCTAATGCACTTGGCATTGACGCAAAAACAATTACAGAAGATTTAACTGCTGCTATTTATTCATATGATGTTGCAGCAGAAGATTTGGTTTCTGTTATTGACAAATGGATGGCTGTACAAAGAGAGTATCCTGTTACTGCTGAAGACCTTGCTAATGGTATGAAAAAAGTTGGTATTGCTGCTAAGAATCTTGGTATTGATATGGATGAACTTAATGGGTATCTTGCTTCTATTGTGGCTGTTACAAGAAAGTCAGGTGCAGAGGTTGGGAACTCGTTAAAAACTATATTTGCGCGTTTACCGCGTGATTTAACAATTGAGGCATTTGAGAGTGTTGGTGTATTTACAAAGAAAAGTGAAAATGAATTTAGGGATTTTTCTGTAGTTTTAGGTGAATTGGCTGCAAAATGGAAAGATTTGACCGATGTAGAACAACGTAATATAGCACAGCAAGCAGCAGGTGTTAGAAGATATGTTGATTTTTTGGCATTAATGGAGAATTACTCTGTTGCTTTGAGTGCAGCAGCTACTTCTCAAGATTCATTCGGTGAAGCATTGCAAGCAAGTGCGACTGAAGTTTCAACTGTACGAAAACAAATACAGCAATTAAAAAATATATATTCTGAAATTGGTGAGGCTTTTGGTGGTGAACTATTTCCTATTATTAATAGCTTCATTGGAGCATTAAAATTACTTGCTAAAGCTCTGAGTAATTCATCTATTATTAAGGGTATTGCTGCATTTTCTCTGTTTGCAGGTGTTATTGCTACGGCTAAAGCCAGTATTTTAGCTTTTCAATTTGTTTGGGATCGTTTAAGAACTGGATTATTGTTTTCTATACCTTCTATTGAAACTGCTACTTTAGCATTTGGTACTATGGGAATGAAAATGAAAGAAGCTGCTATAGCTGCTAATGTTTTGCGTAGTTCTCTTATTCGTATGCGTACTGCAAATATTATTATATTTGCTCTTAGTGCAATGGTATCATTATGGTATGTTTTTAGGGATGCAACTGACAGTGCGACTGAATCATTTGAAAAATTTAATAGATCATTAGGTGATGCCACTACTGATATAGTTGGATTGAAGAAATCTATTTCTGCTCAGTCTAAACAGTTAGAAGCTATAAGAATGATTGCCGAAGAACGTAAGAAGTTGTTGGAGATATTAGGCAGTTCAGAGAAAGGTACTGAAAAATATAATCGTGCATTAAAAGCATTAACAGATAGAGAAACAGCACTTGCAAATAAGTCTGAAGACGTTTCTAATGTTTTAGCTGTGTATGGTAAAAATGCTTCATTAGCAGCAGAATCTTCTGATGAAGTTACTGATGCTATTCAAAGACTTATAGATAAACAAAAGGATTTGATAGAACAAACCAACAAAGAATTTGAACGTGCAAAAAAACTATTTTTGTTAGATCGTGACCCTGAAGAATATGAAAAGGAATTAAGGGCACAGCAGGATGCTTTAGATGAAGCATTAGATGCTTATTCTAATTATGTTGGTACTGCAAGTAAAATATTGGGTGGGACAGATTTTAAGGAATTATTTACAGGTGTTTTTACCGATGTTTTTAAGGGCGATGACGCAAAACGATTCATATTTAGTGATGTTGGTAAATTTGTTGATCAAGTTACAAATAAATTTAAAGATAGTTTAACTACTAAAAAAATAGAGTTAAGTGAATTCATTAATAGTGAGAGTTTTGACAAGTTAACTCCTGAACAACAGGTGTCTATAAAGCAATATTATGAAGATTTAAATAAATTAATTTCTGAATTATCTGTAGATATTGCAAAAAGGATGCATAAGGTATTTCCTTCTGGTGGTATATTGGGTGGTGTTTTTACTACAGATGATCTTGATAAAATTAAAAAAGAATTAGACTCTGTTGGAGAAGAACTTAATGTTTTATATAATCGTGCACAGTTTGGTGGACCTATATATGATGAAGCTACTAAAGGTCAAGCAGGATTAAGGATTTATGGTAATGAAATTAATGAGTTACTCAAGAAGTTATTATATTTAAAATCTGCTACTGAAGATGCTGATGATGCTGATGATAAATTTGGATTAACAAATAAAAAATTACTTGATAATATTCAAGATTTAAAGAGGGAATTGACTTTACTGGAAAAGAAAGCAGGTCTTGATTTTTCTGATGAACTTGAATCTTTACGCCAGTTAGATGAAGCATTGCAAAAACCGTTTGATTCTGGTGCTGTAACAGCAGATCATTATAAATCTATATTAAATGATTTAAAAACTATAGGTGAGCGTATTAGAGACAGTGAGCTTTCTGATGCAGAAAAACTTATAGAAAAGCAAAAAGAACTTAAAGATATTACCATTTCTGAAGGTGTTTATAGTAAATCAAACGAAGAAGTGACTGGTCTTATCAAGGAGATTGATGATTTAAAGAAATCTACAAAAGCATGGGGTGAAACTTATGTTGATTATCTTTATCGTTCTGGTGCTTTACAACAATATCTTATTGGACAAATTAGGGAGAATACCACTGGTTCTAAAGATTTAGAACAGGCAATACGTAATATTAATAAAGTATATGACAGTCAGCTTAATATTATACAGTCTGTTTCTGGTGTTTATGATGATATATATAGCAGTAAATCAGTTGGTATCAATTTGCAAATTAAGGCATTGCAAAGTTTGCGCGATGAATATATTAAGTTAAAGGATGACGCATTAAAATCTCAGGATACTAAATTAGGTTATGAATATCGTGATATGATTATTGAAATAGATAAGTCTATTGCGAAATTAGGAAATAGTTTAGATACTATAGCCATTGAGAAAAAATTTGAACCTTTAAAAAGATTTGCACAAGAATTTAGAACTGCTGCAAGTGCAGGACTTGGAGATATACAGAGTAGATGGATTGATGCTGCTGAAAAACGTAATGATCTTGAAGAACAACTTGTTTTAGCTCGCAAAGATTTAAATGAGGCTACTGTTGAAGGCAATCAAGAGATGATGCTTGAAGCCAAAAAAGAAATTAGGGCATTAGAAGATGAACTGAATAAAGTTAATAGTATTGTCCGTACCATAGGTGAATCTTTGAGAGATGCATTTTTACAACTTGCTGACGCTACATTTAGAAATGTTATGGATGATCTTGCAGCACAACTTACAGATATATTGGTAGCTACATCTAAAGTTGGTGATGTAACTCAATATGCTATGCCTGATTTATTTAAAAATGCAAGTAATCAAATGTATAGTTCTATAAAAGATGCAGGTGGATTTGCAAGTGTTGAGATGAAGAACGCATTAGTAGCAGCAGGTAGTATAGTAGCAGGGCAAATAGCAGGTAGTTTGGTTTCTGATAGTGTAGGTGGTAGACAAGGTGCTGCTATAGGTTCTACATTTGGTGCAGCCGCAGGTACAGCAGGAATATTAGGTGCTACAGGATGGGCAGCAGGACCAATAGGAGGACTTTTGGGTGGATTAGCAGGTGCAGCTTTAGGGTCATTGTTTGGAAAAGATGAAGAGAAACCTGATGATTATGTTCCTGTATTGGAGAAAAATACAGATGCAGTGAAAGCTAATACTAAGGCACTTGAGGAATTAAGTGAACTTGTAGTAAATGCGCCTACTAATTATCGTGTTCCTGCTTTTGGGGGTGGATATGGTGGAAGTGTTAACCTCAATTTTAATGGTGCTTCAAGTTCAGAGGTACGTAGTGCACTTTCCATATTAGAGGAATATGGAATTGATATAAGGTCAACAAGAACAAGAGCAAGGGTTGTAATTTAATGGCAAAGATCAGATATTCAGCTACATCGGCAGGTACAGACCCACATGACTTTGCAGTTAATCCTTTTGATTGGGAAATACCTGAAGGTTATGGGTATAGTGCTGTAAAAGTTCTTCATGGCGGCAATGCTTGGCAAGGGCTTTATTTTGATTCTCGTCCACGTAGTTTAGTGTGGTCAGGATTATATGCTACTGCCACTTATGACCAAAGTGGGTTTACGACTTTTTTCTCAACAATGCAATCATGGGTTGGAACTGCGATGTTTTTTCAGTTTCAGAGTATGGATGATATGAATTATAATTGGCCTACTGATGATTCTTGGAAAAGAGTGAGGGTGGTAGATTTAAAAGTTAGGTATAGATCAGCTTTACAGGGTGGAATTCCCCAATATGATAGAGTTGAATTAATAATTCAGCCAGAACAGTCGTAATATATATTGAAAGGAAATATCAAGGAGCGGTTTATGAAAAACGAACAAGTCACAGGTGAATTAAAGGTTCACACTTTCCGTAATTATCTTCTTAAAACTATCCAAGATGCAAAAGATAAATTTGCTGCACAGTTATTTGAGCAATATTATATGGGTAGTGATCCAGATGAATTGTCTTTGGTTGTTTATCTTGCTAAGAAATTTGAAAAGGGTGAAATTAAAGTTGATTATCCTATTCAAGTTACTGTAGTGCCACAGGGAGATAAAGACAATCCAGATGGTTTTATATTTAAGTTCACAGATATACACGGGAATGAGTTTGATTTAGATGGTTAAATTCAAACTAAAAGAAAAAAATGGTGAACTATGTCCATATATGGTAGTTAATGATCGTGATATATGGATGGAACGTGTTACGGACTATTATCTATATCAAAAAACAGATTGTCAACCAGAATTAACAATAACATTGTCACCAATGATGAAGAACAATCATGTTGAGTTTAATGTTGATGAAAAAATGGTTGATAAATGTTGTATGATTATTGACGGCAAACCTTATGATCTTGTGAATATGTCTTATATTAGATTCATGGATTTAATATTGGCAGTTAAAAAGATGTGGCACAGTTTAACAAAAGAACAACAAGACAAATTTTTACGTGATTCAGTAGAGAAAGGTTATTACAGTAAAATGAGAACTTATTTAGAAGCATAGGAGTTATAATGAATAAAATAGGTGTAAAGGTTAACGGAAATCTTGGATTTAATCTAACAAATGCATCAAGTAATATTTTAGCATCTTGTACTACTCCGACTTATGCATCTACCTATAGTTTTGATGATCCTATAGATATGAATTTTAGTTCTATAACATTGAATGATTCTTCTTATCCTCTAAGTAAATTTTCAATTTTTTCTGGTGGAGAATATTATTTAGAAGAATCGGATGATCAGGGTGTTAATTGGTTTAATGATTCTTCTTATCCTATAAGTAAATTTTCAATTTTTTCTGGTGAAGAATATTATTTAGAAGAATCGGGTGATCATAGTGTTAATTGGTTTAATGAATAAAATCACCAGATAAAGAAATTGTAACACAAAGGTATTATACATTTTTTGAATTCTCATGATTGAAAGATTAGATTCACATGATCGTCACGACTTTTCTACCTGTCATGGTTATAGACCATATGAAGGTAAATTAAGTTATCCTGCTACAGTTATAAAAACTGCTGATACTGTAAATACAGTTTTATCAGAAGGTCTTGATGTATCTTGGTACTATGGTAGAGAAGGTGTTACCAATAAAGAAGACACTGCATATTCTGGTACTATACCCGGTGGGCTTATTAAGTTTTATAATGCAAGAGGAACTCCACAACAAATAAGAGATGACCGTTATAGTGGTGGATGGAGCATGTTATGTACCGGATATTTTTATGCGGAATATGATGGACAATATGAGTTTTATTTTGGTGGTGATGGTCATGTGACTCTATCTATTGACGATAATTCAGGCACACAGTCCTATAGCGGATATATGCAGTTGGGTGCTACATCACATATAGGTGGTGTGTGTACAGGAGATTATGCAGCAGGAAATTGGTATCCTATTAGTTTGAGGTATAAGTGGTCTGGAGAAATCGGGAATGAAAGTGGTGTATGTTGTTTATACCGTATGACCGATGATTCAACAACTATGCCGCATAAACTTCCTATATCAGCAGGTGTAACTGCTCCTTCTGATTGGTCTACTGTAAATGCTACAATGCCGATCTCTTTATCTACCGTTGATAATATTATAAGCGTATCTTTAGATGTGCGTACAAATGGTGCTGATGTTTTAAAATTTACAGTACCCTTTATATCATCTGCAAGTGATTACACTTGGGAAGGTTATTATAAGCAAGGGGAAAACCATTATGTAAATACAGAAGATACTGATGTTGCGTTGAAGAAATTTAGAATGGTAACTTTCTCAGAGGGTTATTATACTACTTCTGACCCAAAAGTTGCACAGACAGTTCAGAAATTTAGTGGTCATATACGTGATTTTAAAATTACGTACAAAGAAAATGGAGATGATCAGCTTGAAGTAATATGCTATTCTAATGCTATATTTTTAATGGATACCTTTAATATAGATGCACCTAATGTTATGGATTATATAGCATCTGATTATATGGATGAAATACCCGGACATGTTAATGGACTAACAAAACCTGCTGCTTATGATGGATGGGAACTTTATAAAGTATTCAATAATCTTATCATTAATTCCTATATTGATCCTACTCTTCTTTATAAAAAAGAGACACGGAATGATTATAATGATCAGTCTACTACGGGTGGTTGGTATAACAATTTAATAGGTAACACTAATGAATTATATTTACCTAATGAAACATTATATGGTAATCCTAATGCATTAGAAGGTTCTATAATTGATGATGAATATAATTATCAGATAGATACAGGTGAATACCTATATGATGCTATCAATAACATTATAGAACCATATGGATTTTTATGGGGCATAAATCGTTATGGGTATCCTTATATCAGTTTTATAGATGTACCTAATCAGATTGTTCATTGCACTACATATGCTTCAGATGAACTACAATTTGACAGTCGTACAGGTTTTACAATAGAGACAGATTTTAATTGTGTTAAAGCTCATTATATGACAACCAATGATTTACAAAGCGTAACAAAAGATGATGTTAAATTTGCGCGTATGGATTTAATAATACGTCCCAATCCAAGAGCAGGTGCAGATGAAAGCAGTTTAAGTGCAGCTATACAAATAAGTACACCCACAGGATCATTAGATACGGTTTATAAAAGTTTTTATTACAATACTGCTTGGTCTTATTATAAAGGTGTTGATCCTGAAACTGGTTCTAATCCATGTCAAATAACTGTTGCATCTAATTTGCCATACAGTGAATATGATTTTCTTGTGCAGGTAAATGGTGTGGCATATAATGATCTATGTATTGATAGTTTATTTTTATATGATCACGATATCAGTGTGCCATCTTTTTATTTTAGAACATCCGATAATCTTGGGCCGGGACATGTTATAGCATTGAATATTGAAGACACAGGCAAAGACCTTCGTAATGACTGTATAGTATTAGGCCGTAGGACAGGAACAAAAACTGGTGCAAATGCGTCAAATGAAAGAGCGGTTATCAATCCCAATAATCCCACTTACACATTTAGACAGTCGCGTTCTACTGATCTTAATAGTATACATTCTGCTGAAGCTATAAATTATGTCGGAAGACCTTTGCAGACTATTATTGTTGATCCGTCTATTTCAAGTGAAGATCATGCTGACTATGTGAGTTATAATTTTATATTGAATCATCGTGATGCTTCTAAAGAAGTTGAATTTGAAACATTGGGTAATCCTTTTATTGAGCCTTATGACTGTATTAGTGTTGATGAAGAGTTTAAGGACGGTATAACTTCATCTAAAAAACTGTGGGTTACTGAAGTTAAAAGTAGACATAGTAATGGTACTTATGTTACTCAGTTTAAAGCAACCGATTTACAGCCTGATCCTTCTTATTTTGTTAAGACTGAACCTGATTTAGAATTATTTGATAATAATCCGTTCCAGAATATACGTATTGTTAATGGTGGCACTGTAGGATTTACAACTCAGTACATAAGTACAACAGATACAACAATTTATGTAGATACATCGTTAGCAAATGTACCGCAAAAGGGGTATCTCGTTATGGGGTATTCAAGCGGTAGTGCCATTGAGTTATATGGTCAGCTTAATATTACTATTCAAACTGAAACTATTAGGTATAGTTCTGTTAGTAGTTCAGGTGGAACATGGTATTATGATGGGTGCATAAGAGGTTCGCAGAGATCAGATGCAAAAAGTTGGTCCACGTCAAGTTTTGTGAATGGTTCCTATGATCCTTATACTGGTGATAGTATGGGGATAGTGCCACGTATAACATTTGATTTAGTTAAAAGCGGATATTTACAGTTACAGGTGTTTGGTGTTGATGATACATTAGATGGTAGTCGCATAAAGGGAACACCTATTCAGCTTACTACTTTAACTAAACGTGATGGTGATGATTGGCCTTATAATGGTTATGAATATGTTCAATGGGGTAAAGATCGTTATTTTACATGGAATGGTAATGACGATATAAGCTCATGGAATAATTTTATAGACACTTATAACAAGGCTTATTATTCAGACTTACACACTGATGAAATATGGTATGCCAATAGACGTAGGCGATTAAATAATGCGAATATTATTTCTAGTGCATCTATGAATTTAAATGATAATTTTGGTGAAATACAGGGTGGAATATTTACTATAGAGAATGAGAAGCGTGGATATGTAAAATTTTATCCTTATTTCTCATTAGAGATAGGTGATAATCAATATAGTACTCCGCTTTTTGGAACTGATTCTGAAGCTGATATGCCATATGGTTATTTAAGGCGTGGAATTGTAAGTACTGTAGATTTTCAGATTGATTATTCGTCTGTTTATTACTCTGATTTTGATCAGGATTATGAAGATACTTATGGTTTAGCTGAAAGTACTGTGGTTTCTACTATAGTTGATAATAGCGGAGCTACAATTAAACCATTTAAAATAACTACAGATGGTAAACTTTATACACCTGTTTATATACGTACAGACCTATCAGGTAAAGGAAATGCTGTACATTATACATTTAAAGATATTACATCTTCTTCACAGTCAGGTTTAGGTGATGAAGAGTTTGCTAATAGATATTATGCCATAAAATTAGATGCTAATATTATTAGACACAATTATGCATTTGGAGATGATTTATGGAGTACCAAGCAATATTTTGGTGGTTCACAAGTTGATATTAATAGTAAGACTTTAGTTGATGATGAAGAGTACTTTAGATTACTGTATGATATAGATAAGGATATAGGAATAGCAGGTAGCTTTAATCCTAAAAAACATTTAGATACATTTGCCTTTATAAATAACGAGCTTTGGAATAGTGATACATACACAGATGATGGTGGGTGCTATTGGAATGTTATCTATTTCTCTGGATATGTACGTGACAAATCTGGTCGCATATGTTTGCAAGAAGATTTTGTTTCTACCACTTATGCAAATTCCAATAATGAGGATGATCCATATAGCGGTATTATTCTAAGTAGTTCTGAATTTATGACTAATGATGGATTATATGAAAATGTAGATACACAGTTTCTAAATCTTGAAGGCCAATTTAGGGGTAATTTTATAGGTTGGGTAGACCTTTCTTTGACAAGAGGGTATTATCCTGCTTTGACTGCTGAGGCAGTAGTTGGAAACCAATACCCTACGAACAATGATGTTTGGGATGGTAAATACTTAATATTTTATCGTAAGGTAGCAGGTATTTCTGCCCCATTCTTTAGCTCAAAACATAGAGTAACAATGTTATATATACCAAAAGTATGAAAAAATTAGTAGAAGAACATATATTAAAACAGACAAGAGATAAGCTCGGTAGAGTTGAAATTGAAAAAACTAAGTCTGTTAAATATCGCGGTGCAACACAAGATGCTGTTGATTTACAAAATATTATATGGCGTAAACAATATTACACTTTTGATCGTGGTAGTAGTTTTGCTATAAGTAGAATTAACTATAATAGCTATGTGCGTAAACGTGGAATTGCTGATCTTGTTTCTAATGATAGTGGTGGTTGCTATGATAGTAATTTACCTGCATATCTTAATGCTTCTTATAGTGTTAGTGTAAAATCAGATAAAACAAGAAGTGTTACACTTCCAGTGATAGTTGATGACTATATTAATTTATCGTTTTATACGGTTGTTAACGGTATAGTTAAAACTATTATTGCCCCCAATGAACTTTACTATATCAATAAAACTGTTACATTTACATTATTGGAAAATCAATGGACAGACCTCTATTTTTATGTTTACACAACTGAGAATAACAGTTTTGTTAATTTTCTTAATGGCATAATGTCATATATAACGTCTTGGAAGCCAGTTGGTGATATTGATTTATCTGCACCTGAATGGTGGACTACTCCTATAACTACAGAAAGTGATGCTAAAACTGGTGTTACTAAAAATACATTACAGTGGCATATACCTTCTGTTGATGATTGGGCGGGACATAAGATTTACCGTAAGACAACTAAGACGACAAAAACATCTAAGGGTGCTGTTGATATTACAAACAAGATACTGACAGATAGTTATACCTCAGATTACGGTTCAGGTGAAGAATTCAATGTTGGCGAAAATACTTACCAAGTTAAAGATTATAATGTTGTTCTTGGCAACTATCTTTATAATGGTGGATTTAGCGAAGGTATAGATGTAGGGTGGAGTAATAATGTCACAGATGGCACAATTGATCTTTATTATGGTGATTATTTATCTAATGGGGTATGCGCCAAGATTGACAATAGTTCTACTGTCGGTTGTGAAAGTTCATTACTAAGTTCGCCTTATATACGTGTTTATAGCAATCTTGATTATAGTATAAGTTTTGAACACAAGAAAAATAAGATTGCTTCAAGTTTTGCTGTTATGATATGGTACAGTTCTAATGATGGTAGTTTATGTTCAACATCTTCTGCGTCACAAGCAATTACATCTACTGCTGACAATTGGAACAGATTAAGTTATAATATAGGAAGTGATGATGATGATTTTATTATACCGTCTGATTGTAAGTATACTAAGTTTAAATTCTATGGTATTCGTGATGGTGGACATGATAATACAGTTTACCTTGATAATGTTAAGATAAGTAAACGTGGAGCATATGTATATTCTGAAGCCACCACTGATGCATATGCTATAGAAACAACGAAAAAACAAGTACCATCTAAGGACAACAATAGAGTTTCGTTTTATTTACCTTTTGTATCTTCTACACAGGCGCATAAAGGCTCGTATGATAATTCTACTGGATTTTATACATTCAGAACACATAAGTCTTTTAATGTAATGTCTGGTGGCATTTCTTTAACTAATAAACATACTAATCTTGCGGTTGCAGGTGATTTATCTACAACAAATGGATGGTCAACATCTGGATGTATGTTAGATATTAATAGTAATACTTATTATGATGCATTATTTAATGGGTATTGTGGAAGAATACACAGTGCTATATCTACAAGTGCAAGTTATATTAGTCAAAATGTTACTGTATATGATGCAGAATCTTATATGTTGTCTGTTTATGCAAGAGGTAGTGGTAATATATGGCTTTGTGCTTCAGGTGATTCTGTAGCAACAACAAGTTCTACACTTAATAACAGTTGGACAAGATATAAACTTCAACATACTACTGATGGAACCGATTATACATTTAAGATAGGTGTATCTTCTACTAACTCCAATAATTTATTCGTGGACGGTATTGTCTATGAACATAACAGTATGTCATTTCCATCTATTTTTGATCCCGATACTATAGATGGAGCCACTGAATCTTCTGCACAGATATTAATTTGTAGTTCTGTGCCTCATGCTACAGACAGAGGAAGTTTTGGATTTTATTGGATACCTTCATTTGATTATACATCTGCATCTGGTACTATGCAACTTCTTACTTTCTTTGAAGGTTCTGATAGTTTTACAGCCACAGAAAAAGTAATTGTAGGCTATAACCCTACTACATATAATTTTTATATTCATTCACATTCAGCAGGTGCAGATAGTATTGTAAGTGCTTCAGCCAATTTTAAAGAAAATGAACGTGTATTTATAGGTGTGTCTTGGGCAGATTCAAGTGCGACACTATATGTTAATAGTGCTTCTTATAATGGTACTTATTATCATGCTACCGTTTCTAATTTAGAGATAGGTGGATTGCATTATGCAGGAACAAATTATTACAATACGTATGGTTTATTTACAGATTTATTTGTTTCAACTTCTCTAATAACATTAGGTCTTTCTGAAAAATATGCTGTTGCTGAAATACCTGCACCTAATAGTACATCAACAATAGAGTTTACTAAATGGGAACATATAGCAACAAGAGAGAACCAGAATGACACTCAAGAGCCTTTAACCTATGATGATAAGGCGGTAAATCCGGGGCAATATTATATTTATGGATTAAGGGTATTTGATAATTTTGGGAACGAATCTAATATGTCTGCTACGGCAGGTATATTGACAGGTGACTCTATCCCACCTGACCCTATTACTGACACAGCTTCATTGGCAAGATATGATGGTACGTTGTTTAAATGGAAAAATCCTAGTGATACAGATTTTTTGGGTTGTAATATTTATGCTAATACTGCACTTACTACAAAAATTGATGATGTAACAGGACTATATGGTTCTGCTAATAGTTATTTTTATGCAACCACTACTTCTACTAAGATTTGGATAACAACTTATGATCGCCTATATAACGAAAACACTGCTGCTGTTTATATTTACGGAGATGTTCAGACATTAGAATCTGTTACGGTAGAGTATTCTTCACCTAATCCTGTCGATAAGCGTCAAGGTAAGCTATATCGTGGTGGCCTTGCTTCTGAAGACGGTGGTTCTACTTATATTTATGATACTGCTGATTATAGTTTTTATATAGATTTTTCTACAGAAGTAGAGTCAATGACATTCCAATTTTATGATGCTAATGATGATGCAATCCCTTATTCAAGTAGGTCCACATCTGAGATAGGTGCAATAGGTAATACATATCGTTGGAAGTGTGAGGGTGATTATTCTGATATTAATTATAGCCCTACTATTATAAGTGGAACTGGATATATTAGAGTAACTTATTATATATCTGGTAATTTTACATATAAAGATATACCTGTTGAATGGGATGTAGGTGTTCCTAATATAACTGGAGATTTTAGTTTTGTTGACGAATCTGGTAGTGCTATAACAGATGGTAGAAGTACATTAGTTAGAGTTAAAATCCCATTTAGTGACCCTGTTGATGATGAAACATCTTTGCGATCTACATGGATAAGTTTTACTGGCGATTTTTCAAGTCCTTCAGCTATACAAAAATATGATTTAACTGAAGTTGATGCAACTACTATTGTTCCTGTTGTTATACCGAATGTTATAGATACCTATACTTTTGCGGTACGTGTTTATGATTTAGCAGGAAACTACAACCAATTTGAAAACACACAGGACTATGAATTTAAAGGTTCTGAAATAAGTTTGAGTGTGGACTGTAAGTTAGATAAGGAATTAAATGAAAATGGATGGTTAAACGCAGAAGATTTAGATGTTTCATTAATGTATTATCGTGCTACTGCAAGTGTTAGTGAGGGTGATTCTATAGTTGGATATACTTTCCAATTGCAACAACACAGTTTGGCGGGTGTAATTACTACGTCTACTGTATATAGTAGTCCATCTTGGGACGGTTCTGAAGCTGATTTAGATACAGAGCTTTATGGATTTTTTGATAATTATGCAGGTAAACCTAATAGATTAATTTTTACAGCATTTTCTGAGTCTGGGCAAACTCAAACAGATATACGTAGTTTTAATTATGACCCAACTACACCTATTATAACAGGAAATGATATACTAAACAGTGCCAAATCTGTCACTAAAGCAAGAGGCGCATTAATTAAAATAAATAAGGATAAAATTAGCGATTCATTTTCTGGATATTGGAAAACAGAAATCTTACGTTCAGATGATGGTGGCTCTAATTTTTCAGTTGTTGGGACTCTATATGAAGATGCTGATGCTTTTTATGATTATGATGAAGCACTTGAAGGTTATAGGTTATATCGTTATAAAGCTCGCGCATATGATATTGCAGGTAATACATCTTGTCCTGCAAATGACTATGTAGATTTATTAATGACACCTGATTGGGAGTTTACTTATCGGAATAAAATTAACAATGGTTCTTTTGAAGTTTTTGTAGATAAAACTGCTACAAGTGCTTGGGAAAGTTGGACTCCATTTTCTGATAATTATAGTGGTGCTGATAGGCGTAAAATAACTGATGATCATGCTTGTTTTGGAAATTATAGTTTTTATAGCTATGGTGAAAATGATTCTATATATACTAATGGGATATTTTTACCGGAAACCACAATGCGTCCTGATAATTATATATTTAGTTACTATAAATATACAGGAGGCAAATCAACATTACAGTATTATCTTTATGACTATAAGGATAGTGCATTAGGTTTATATAATATAACTGACGGTAATCAAAATACTGAAGGCACTTATACTGGTTCTGATGGTGAAACTTGGACTCGTTATTATGCTGTTATTAATGCTGATGGATGGTCAGATTATGAAAAACAAGCAACCAAGATGTTAATACTGATTATGAATGACGGTTATCTTGATGGTGTTATGCTTGAGGAAGCTACAGCTTCACAAACTACTCCTACTACATTTAGAGACAATAAAGTAATGACTACCGACAGATTTGAGGCAGGTTATATTTATGGAAATATGATAAAAGCTGCCAATATTCATGGTGGACATATTCATGCTAATGGTCTTACTGTTTCAGATGAAGAAACAGGTGCGCCTTCTATAACTATAGGTCAGTATGATGAAGACAAAACATTTATACGTATGTTAAAAAATGGTTTTTATTATCATCCTTCAGCTTATAGTCTTGGTACAGGTGAAGGTTTTAATTTTGTCAAACATATAGAAACAGGTGCAACAGCTTTTGGGAGTAGTGCATATTTCCAAAAAGTTTTCACAGATTGGAATGGAAATAAGATAACACCCAATAATTATATTTGGACTCCTTATAGTTTCCAGACTTATACAAGTGCTGAAGGGATGTATCAACAAGTTCAATTTGTTGAAAACATAAATAGCACTGCTTTTTATTGTAATGCTTATCTTGTTGCAGGTGATTTTGCACAGGATATTGAAGGTTATTATTCTGGAGATTGGACATATAGTAGATATAATGTTCGCGCTTTATCGGGCGCATCATCATATACTTTATCTAATGTTTCTTCATCTAATACTATAACTGTGGTTTTGGAGCATAGTGTTAATTCTTTAGGTGGAGAAAAAAATGTATATGACAGGATAAATTATAAGGTTGTTAAGGGTGGTACTGTTTACACACCCTATATACAAACCCATTATTTTGATTCAACTGGTAAATTTTTTACAACTATAAGAATAGATAGTGAGTACTGTAAAGGTGCAGATACGGTAGGTTTCCAATTAGCGTATCCCAATCCTACAGGTGGGGATATAACACGTGTAAGCCTTATTAGTGTACAATATATATATGGAGATGTTACCGTATTGGCTTCAGCAGGTGATATGGGTTCATATAGATATTTTGTTACAGACGGTTATATGAGTGGTTAAAAGGGTAACATAATAATCTCCATCTGGGTTTTTCTTCTTCTATTGAAACAAGATAAATTTTATTCGACATCATTCATTTCCATAAGTTTATGTAGTTTATCAAGACTGTCATTATAATTATCAAGTGCTGATTGTAAGGTATGTTTATATGCAGAAACTTGATTTTTAAATTTGTTTATTAAACATAGTTTTGCTTCTTCAAACGTATGGAAAATATATCTAACATCAACACGATGGTTATAGTTCTTTTTACGTACAATCATTTCTACACCATCATCTGTTATATCTCTATTGTCTATTTCAGGTACAGTTTCTGTGTAAATTTTATCATAATATATGTAGTAAAATGTGTCGCCCATACTAAATTTAGATTGTAATAATTGTTCTGTAGTATGTATTGCAGCATGATTTTTTGTACTCATAATAATTTCCTTTATTTTGAGGGTGACTAAATAAATAGTCACCCGATAGAGAGAGTTTAATCAACCGTTAGATCAAAGTGTTACCTCTTGTTAAATGTTATTAACCCCCTATGGATTTTATATTATTTTTATATATTTCAACAAATTCCTTTTTATTCTCCCGATTTTTAACATATTGTATTAATGCTTTTTCTGCCTCCTTTTTTCTATGAAATATATGTTGAGATGGTACATAAAAACAACTTAAAAAGTTGTAAAATGTTTTACTCTTATCCAAATTTTCAAAGTTGATTGTTGATCCTGTCCCAATTATTTGATCTCTACAGACTTGCATTTTGTTGTGGTTAATAAACCAATAATATCTGTTAATTTCAAACATTATCTTCCCTCACTATAATGAAAGAAGTCTCTATATGTTTTCCAGAAGCAAACAGCGTAAAATGCTGTTGTATCCTTTTCAATTAACGAATATTCATCTGTAATTTTTTTACTGTTTTTCACATATTTTCTAAATGTTTCCTGCCATTTAAACTTTTTGACTATCCAGTTTTCGTAGTGATTTTCCATGTTTTTACAAAACCACATCCAATCATTTTGTCCAATATTGTATTCTAATGCTGCATTTAAACAGCTTTTGAATGATGGGCTAAATGGCTTTTTAGTAAAATGTAGAAACTTCATCGTAGAATCCTTGTCGTCTGCCCATTTAGCAATAGTTGTTTTACGAATAATTATATGCATAACCTCTCCTGTTGTTTATATTTCATTGTTTATGTACTTGAGTAATTGCTGTGTCTGCCACTGCCGTTCGGCATCCCATGCAGCATCCCATGCGTCAGATTCAGCCCCCCATGCTACACCTGATGCATCCCATGCTGCACCTGATGCATCCCATGCGGCAGCCCTTGAGGCAGTCCATGCGGCTGCTTTTGCAGCAGCACATGAGGTATCCAATGCGGCTGCGGCTGCTGCAAATGCGGCGATCTTTGCGGTATCTTCGGCATCTTCGGCACGTCCTGCGGCATTTTTTGAGGCAGTCCATACGGCAATCATATCATCGTGTGATATGCGACCATGTGCATAATCTCTTGTAGCCCCAATTACATTACGTGGCCGTTTATCGTCTGGATATCTACTTTCAAATAAATGCAGCACGTGTTCGGCACAGTCGGCAGCAAAGAGTCGTGCAGTTTTTTCGTTCCATGTGTCTACCTGCTTTTCAAGCCATGCGTGGCGAACAACCACCTTATTATTTGATTCTATTAACTCCGTTTCATCACAGCCAACGATCCAAAGTTCCTGATTCAACCAATGGGGCAAGTCCTCTATACGGCATAAGTGGTATCCGTTTTTACACACCACCAAATTACCAATAACAGGATCGGGTTTGTTTGGTGGTTTAGGCCATTGGAAGCCATTCACAAATGATGCTCGTCTGTCTTCCTTTAGAAACTTGTAGTAAATCATATTTTCCCTTGTAATGCGTGATCTATTTCTATCGCACTATAACTTTTTTTACATTTACCGAAACAATATGAGCTATTAGTATTAAGATAGATGGTTAATGATGGTGTTGAATCATTATGGAATGGACAGGGTATTCTAACAAGGTTATTTCCGAATATCTTCCATCCATATTTTTTTACTAATTCACGGAAATTTCCCCTTTGTGCAGGTGTCCATATTTTTTCCTTTCTTTTTTCTTCAAAGGCAGGATGTTCTTCAAATCTTATAGAGTTATTAAGTAATATATTTATATTATTTTGAAATTTCTTTTTGTCTTTTAGGTAAAGCCAGTTGACATCCATTTTTCTATTGTTCTTAGGCCATTGACAAATATGTGCTTTACCTTTATTCCTGTAAAGTAGGTCAGCTAAATCTATTGCACGTTCTTGACCTGCATTATGTAAATCGTAATCATACAAAATAAAGATATTTTTTCCCTGTAATTCAATGGCAGTATGAGATTTAATTGACAATCCCAATGAAGCCATTGCATAATAACCTGCTTGTTCTAATGTTATAGCGTCTATAGGACTTTCAACTATTATAATATTATCATTATGAATGGTATTGTAGTTAAATGGCACAGGTATTGGTCCTGTAAGATGTTTATGTTTAGGTTCTTTGTCGCCTATTGTTCGTGATGTAAAATATAATGTGTCTACACCTTTAATTAATGGGAATATAATACGATAATTAAAAGGGTCTTTATTCCATTTGAAAAAACCTGTATCTTTTAACTGGTTCTCTGTATATGTTCTAAGTAACGTCTGATACCCTATATTCCCAGTACAGTATCCCAACTTGAATCTCTTCGCAGATTTTTTAATACCGCGTTCTTTTAAGTAATTGGCAGCATCCTTACTGTTAAGTAGATGTTGATGATATATATGTGTAAGATAGTTGAGTATGTCTTGTTTCATATTTTAAGTCGTCTTGTATTGTCTGCTCTAAACATTTATTCTTCCTGCTGTAATTATTGGGATTTTTTTAAACTTATCGTGTAAGTATTTAACTTGTTTTCCTAATGTGTTACCGTATTTAGTATCTGATGGTTCATCTAATAGGTATTTACACATATCAAATAAATTACATATTGCCATGTAATCATTTTCATCTGATTCTGATATTCCACATTCAACTAATGTTGCTATAACAGAACTTTTATTGTATACTAATTGGACCTTTATTACTTCTATAAGTTCGTATCCATCAATAGGATTAGAGCCTATTTGAAAATTTAATGTTTTCATAGGATTATTATCTACTGGTATATTTTGTCTGCTGTAGTTTAGTATAGTGATTCCACATAGGTGCATATCTTTTTCAGACCATCCCAGTAATATACCTTCTTGTGGTTCTGTGCATATAGAAGGCTGAGGTTTCCCTATAGAAATATATAGCACATCTGATTCTTCGTCATAGTCTGATGTTATATTCATATTAACCTCTGTTATTCCAAGTTATTATAGCTTCATTAATATCTTCACATCCTGTTATCAAAGTTATGCCACAGTTATTACAATAGATAACCCATGATTTGGAAACGAAGTTATCAAAAAATATCTGTGGTCTATAATGCTCCCATTTTGTTCCATTGCGTTCCATATGTTCATTTAATGATTCTATGGTAACTCTGCAAAACGGACATGGCTTTAGTTTATTATTTATTTTTTCTATATTCATTATTTACCACCTAAAAATTAAGTTCTGTATGTAAACATACATTATTTTAGCTCCTGTACATTAGTAATATAAAAAGTATCTTCTGTTTTGTCAAGTGTTATAATATAATAACAACCTTCTTTTAAAATAAATTTCTCATATGATTTTCCCCATAGAAAAAAGGTATCAGTTTTGTTATTTATATTGATGGTATGTATCTTTGCAAATTTATTTCCCTTCTTACTTGTTTTATTCTCTACTTTTTGGATAATAACAGGAATTCTGTTGCCTATTTGGTAGTTATTTCCAGTATAAACTGATTCTTTTACAAGTCTACTTAGTGGATTCTTGTCAAGGTATACACGAAGTAAATCAAACTCAAACTGCTCTTTTTCTTGCTTTGTAAAATCTGATGGTTCTATTAGTAATAGTTCTGGATTTCTGCGTTTTTGTTGAGAAATTAAGGACTTTCTGTTGGTACTTATAGTGTCATAAAATCCTGCTTTAATAAGTTGTTCAGCAACCACACTTCCTTGTTTAAAGAAATTGGGATCATTAATTCTTTCCATCTCTTTTTCGCCAATACCATATAGTGCTTTAATTCCGTATCTTATATTAGAACCTTCTACCTTAAAATTATATTCACTTTTTCCGTAACGCGGTGGCAATATCTTAAAACCCTGTATGTCGTTAATACATTCCTGTATGGCTACTAATTTTGTTTCCTGATTTAATATGGCAGTATAAAACTGTAGTGGGTAATGACATTTTAAATATGCTGTAATATAAGCTAAATATGCATATCCTATAGCGTGAGCTTTATTAAAGTTATAATGACTATATTTTGTTAATTGTTCCCATAGTATTTTGGCGATTTTTTCACCCGTTATTTTACTGCACTTTTCTATGAATTGAGGCTCTACATCTGTAAGCAACTCAGGCTTCTTTTTTCCCATTATTTTTCTAATAGTATCTGCTTCTGTATCTGAAAATCCTACTGCCATACAAACTTTAATAACTTGTTCTTGGTATATCATGACTCCATATGTATCTTGTAGGAGTGGCTCTAAGAATGGATGCAGGTATTCTACGGGTGCACCGTTCTTCCTGTCTATATATTGTGTATGAAAATTATTTTCCATTGGTCCGGGTCTATATAGTGATATAATAATACCAATATCTTCAATGTTTTTAGGTTGAATTTGCTTGCATAGGTTTGCTATACCATCTGATCCGCTTATTTGGAATAGCCCAAATGTTTTTCCTGTTGAAATTAGATCATATGTAGGTTTATCGTCAATAGGAATATCATCTCTTTGGATACCTATGTTTTCTAATGTTTCATGTATAATGTCTAATGTTGTAAGTTTTAAAAGGTCAAACTTGACAAATCCCAACCATTCCATATGATCCATATTCCAACATGTCTGTAAATCACCTGTACGTGAGTATCTTACAGGCACTTCTTCTTCAAGATTTATATGACTTAGAATATATCCAGAAGCATGTTGACCATATGCATTTAGTAAACCTTTGTATTGATCAGACAGTTTTAATGCCTTTGCGTGATTTTCAGGAAGTAGGTTATAATCAACATCTAATCCGTCCCCATATCTTTTAGTGAGTTCATTTGCTTCATTAGGTGGTACGCCAGTTGTTCTACATACCATTTTAATAGCATTTTTAACGTCCATAGTTCCGTATGTACCTAATCCAACTAGGTGATACTTGCTTTTAATATAATCTTTAACTTGAGCTATTCCATTTTTAGGAAAATCAGTATCAATGTCAGGCATTGAGTCTATGCGTCCTTCATTAAAAAAACGAGAGAAATATAAATCATATTTAATAGGATCAATATCATGTATCCCCATTGCGTAAGCTAATAATGATCCACCTGCTGAACCTCTTGAATACCCAACCATTATATTATGTTCTTTAGCCCATTTTACGTAATCAGCAACTATACATAGATAAGGCCAATATCCCGCTTTTTTAATAACAGTGTATTCTTTTCTGCATTGTTGTTTGTCAATAATACGTTCAGGAATCCAAGTTACTTCTGTGAAGTTAGGAATAGTGTTAGTAAAAGGTTCTATTGATGCATTGCATTTGTCTGCTATTTCATATGTAGAACTTGTGTCGTATCCTTCTATGTCGGTTTTAATATACATTTCAGGTGGATGTTTTTTAAATTCATCCTCTTTTTTGTGAATATGTGCACAATATAATGTATGCTGTGAGTCGGCATCACTTCTATTTTCATAATGTACATCATTGGTAATTACAGTTTGGACATTAGGAAACCATTTAAGTATTCGTTCTCTTGCTATATCAAGTTCTTCTATATTGAGGTCTTGTATTTCTATATAGAAATCTGATCCAAAATGATTTTGGAACTTATATATCCATTCCTTACATTTTTCTTTTTGATCAGCTAATGCCATTCTGTTTATGTACGAGTTTAAGCATCCTGACAATACGATAATATTAGAACATTCTAATATCTGATCATAGTAAATTCTATGTGCCCTATATTTTTGCTCGTTAAGATGGGCAGTATTATGGAGCTTAATTATTTCTCTAAGCCCCTCGTTATTTTTTGCAAGTAGCGTGATGTGGTAATTGGTTTTATTAGATTCATCTGTTGTTACATATGCTTCTATACCAAATATAGGCTTAATACCTTGTTTTGTACATTCAATTTGGAACTCTATCCATGAGTTTATATTTCCATGCTCTGTAACAGCAACAGCAGACATACCTAATTTCTTGACCGCAGATACTAACTGAGGTACGGTCAGAAATCCGTCAAGAGCACTATAATGTGTATGTAAATGTAGGTGTATCATAGGTTTTTAATATATTTTTTGCAATCTTCTACCGATTCTATCAAGTCTTTTCTTAAAACAAATTTTAAATGACCACAAGTACATTTATTAATTAAAAATAATGGAGAACTATATACGGTTCTATAGCTATGCTTGTGTAGTTTGAAAAAACGTAAAATATTGTTTAACCATATGTGTAAATATATTACTTTCATTTAACCTCCCATATGGTTACATTATCAGGTAATTTACTTACTATAGGTTCTACCAGACTTTTATCTAATTTTCCCTGTCCTATGCCGGGATAATTTAAGAAAAACTCCTTGTCTTTTTCTATATATGCCCATATGCGTAACATCATAGTTGAGAACTTAACTAAATCAAGATCAGCATTGTCTTTAAAATGATATTTAACCTGAAAAAGTGCAATGTCAATACGAGATGCATTAACAGAACATATTATTTTAGGTATGTTTATTACCCCGTATCGTGATAAGTGTCCAATTCTTTCTCCTGCTATTTCTTTGATTTCAGGGAACTTGGATGCCATACATGATGCAAATCCACGCCCCATAACTAGTTGACGATTTCTATTTATATAAGAATTGGTAGTAACCAATATCACATCAGCATCATCCATATGTTCTAATATGTTACCTACTTTGTATATCATCAACCATTTCTTTTATATTGTTAAACATGTCCTTGTTTTCTCTTACTGTTTCTATAAAATTGTCTAAACCCTGATATTTTTCTTCGCCAAAATTGATCCATGCTCCACTTTTTTCTACAACACCTATTTTTACAGCATATTCAATTAGGTCACGTTCCTTATCAAATCCTATGCCGTATACCAATGAACATTCTGTCTCTTGGAATGGATTACATACCTTACTTTTTTCAACTTTAATTTTTACTCTATTGCCAACCGTACCTTCACTATTTGCAATTTTCTGAGATTTCAGTGGCACTAGTTGTAGTCGTAGTGACGCATAAAATCTTAGAGCATTTCCTCCAGAAGTTATGTTTGGATTTCCATACATTACACCTATCTTTTGTCTTAACTGATTTATAAAAATAAGTGTTGTTTCTGTTTTTGATAATTTACTACTAAATTTATTAAGTGAACCTGACATTAAACGCGGTAGGTTGCCCACATTTTGATCACCTATTTCACCATCATATACGGCTTTTGGCACTAATGCTGAGACAGAATCTATAACTATTAATCCAACTTCTTCTACGTCTGCCATTTGATATGCTATATTTAATGCTTGTTCACCGTAGTCAGGTTGAGACAGATAAAGTTCATCTACATCAACACCTAATTTTGATATATATGAAAGGTCTAAGGCGTGTTCAGCATCTATATAGACACATGCTATACCTTCTTGTTGTGCTGATGCTATAGTTTGTAATGCTAGACTGGTCTTCCCACAACTAGGATCGCCATATAGCTCCACTATACGACCTTTTGGTAATCCACCACCTATTAAGGTGTCTACAGACATAATTCCTGTTTTTATACGTGGTATGGAAATTATATTGTTTTCACCTAATTTCATTATTGAATTAGGGCCATACTGCTTTTCAATCTTTTTAATTTGTTCTTCTATATTCATAATTCTCCTATTCTAAAGTATTCTGCAAGTACGTCCATCAGGAGTTCATTTGCAGTATTGTAGTTTGGTTGAGGCGGTAGTTGACTGTGCTTATATGCACTATCAATATCATACATAAGATTATTAACATATAAGTTTATGTCCTCAAAACTCCATTTACCTTGTTTGATAGCTATAAGTTCTTCACGATCTTTTTTACGATAAACTTCAAATTCACCTGTTTCTAAAAATTCTATACCACATTTTAATAGTCTTATTGTGTGACTTGCCATTTTTACATCAAATCCGTATTTATCAACTAATTCCTTTTTTTTTGATCCCATATAACCCTTATATTGTGACTTGTTCATCCTCTTTAGTTGGGATAGAGCATATCCAACAAATGTCTTATATATTTTTTTGGATGCAAATATATGACGATTATCAATAATTTTCTGCCCTAAAGGTTCTATGCGTATATACATATCAGGTCTGTTCCAAAGAATAGACAATATATTGGGGTTACTGTTTAGCAAAAGTCTAAATGCTTTTTTAATGTCATAAACTATAATATCGTCACCGTTTTCTTGATATTCATATTGATCAAACTTATCAAGTCCAGTATAATAGTTAATAGGTGAAATACATATTCCTATGTAGTCTTTATCGTCTGTACCTAAAGGTTCTTCAGGTGGGATATATAGATTATGGGCTATACTGCCCCTGTAAGCATAAATTATGCTATTGTTGATTGCCGAAAAATCCATTTATATCTCCGTTAAGTTGTTGGAGTATTACAAGATTAGATGATGACATTAATTTGCTATCAATCAAAGCTAACTTTATAAGTCTGTTAATTAAATCATTTAATGGTGTTGGTTGTTCAAGATAACTGCCTTTTATATTGATACTGTTTTTATTTAGGAATATCTTATACACACTACTATTTTTGTATATAAGTAATACATACCAATATGTATGCTTATCAAGATAGTCCCAAGATTCAATCATTTTCAGCAATCCAAATAAACCAAAATATAAGTATAAATAATAGTAAAATAGCACCTAAAATCATTTCATCTCCAATATGTTTTTTGCCTTGAGAAGTATAGATTCACAAATATCAGATTCATAAATTGATGTATTTAAATATGGTATCAAATATGATTCCGGTACTTTAGCTCCACGATCATCTGGATTAGAAGTTTTATATTTGTGACCCACACTAAATCCTATTGTTCCTGATTTGTAATAAGTTTTAATTGTATCTGCTAAACATACTGCCAATAAAGGTATGCCTAATCCATTCATTAGCCAGTCTACATGTTGTCTATTGGAAATAAAAAGAGGTTCCAATAGAAGTGATGGCATTGTGCAAGTGCTTATATTTCTTGACCCCCTGCCGTTAAATCCACCTTTAATAACGCCTTGACATTGATTACCAAACGTATTATGAATCATTTCACAATATGTTTTAGCTAATGCTTCTTCTGTTGTATTTGGAACCTTGCGTGTAATTACACAGGCATAGTCAATTGTAGGGTCGGTTACAGAATTTAAATGCTGTTCAACATATAGGTCACAGTCATCTCTGTTTGCTTGTTCTTGGCGATCTTTGTAGTCACCCTTGTAAAATATAACTTGAAATTTATCCACTCACTCTCCCAACATGAATTTTATGTTTGTTGCCGAGTTTCTTATATCTAAGTCTTCTGCTGTCTGCCCATTCTCTTACTTTTCTCAAACGTCCTTTCATAGACTGAAAAATAATATGGGTTTCACCTAAGTTTGTAAAGAAATCTTCACACATATCTAAAAAAAGTTGAACATGTCGCGGTTCAAGTAAATCTATATCTATTATATATCCGCGCTTTATTGATGTATATATTTCTTGTCTATGTTTATCCCATTCAAAAAAATTATCATGGTTATATTGAGCATCTATAACCTTAAGTTTTTCTAAATCAATTTTCTTTTTTGCCATTAGTTTCCATTAGTGTTTGACATACAGTAATTAATAACTGTAATGACTCATTATTATTTTTTATTGATTCAGCTAAATTACCTATTGATTTATATAATTCTATTTGTATTTTTTCTATTTTATCAATACGGTCTTCTATTTTGCTTATTCTTACATTCATTTTAATACCTCCATTGCTTGATTAAATCCGTGATTCATCAATGCTTCTGTTATTGTAGGGTCAAATTTAAGACTATCCATATTAACAGTGTATTTATGTTGAGGCTCTATAACTGTGATGTCTATCTTACGATATTTTTCAAATCCATTTTCTACCCATGTATTTATCTTCTCTGCTTGAGTAATATCTCTAAACAGAAAGTCATTTAATTTAATCTCATGAACCATTATATCTAAGGTACGGAATAACGCATCTTTAACATTGTATTTTTCCTGTGGGTAGAAGGGTAATTCATCTTTTCTATTGCCACAAGTTATGACAATAATTTTGTCACAGCCTCTATCAATAGCATCTTTCAAAGGTGTTACATTTCTAAGACCACCATCTACCAATGGTTTTTCATAATAGTAAACAGGTTCAAAAAGTACAGGTATAGAACATGATGCCAATATTTCTCTATAATTCGGATTCCTTATACTTCTATATTTAGTGGTGTCGAGATTAACAACTCCACAAAAGAACGGTATTTTGTATCCGGTTTTAAGTGCGTATTTTAAATAACCCTCTAACCCAGTGAAACTATATGGAAATTTTAGGAACATTAATTTCCACCAACTATGTTTTACGATATCACTGTCTTTTTTGATGGATAGCCACATATTTTTAAGATATGCAAATTGATCTGTAGCTACCATAGAACCTTGAAGTGATCCTGTTGATACTCCATCTATGCAATCAAACTTAATATCAGTGTGATTTAAGATATAGTCTAATGCACCTACTTGGAAAGCACCTTTAGAACCACCACCTGATAATACTAATCCTGTCATTTATAGTATTCCCTTGCTATTTTATTATATTCTTTGATATTAAATTTCTGACTATATTGTTTATATAATTCAAAAAACATTAAACTTATTGTGTCACCGTCACTAAATTCCATTAACCTTTCTTTAAATTGTATACGTCCTATTTTATTAAGAAACATCATGAGTGCAATATCTATTTTTTCAACAACCAAAATATCACATATTATATTATTAATAGTCTTGTTATCTAAAACAAGTTTATTGTCTCTGACTGTAATTTCCGATCTTTTTAAACCCTCATCAAATGGTGAACAAATTGTTAAAAATTCTACTGTTTCTTTTATGTCTAATGTAGGGGTAGGATGTCTCATCTTCTATACTCATCTTTCATATGGTCTATGACATCGTGTGCCAATACTACAAATAAAAGTAATAATATTATATCAAAAAATATTATCACCCCTTTATTACTCCTAATGGATAGAGTTTCTTTTTTATCGCTACTAAATCCTGTTGTTCTTCCATAACTATATCTATATCTTTATATGCACCCGGAGCCTCGTCTAAGTCTTGCTTATTTCTTATGCTATGTACAATGTTGCCCATTTTTTCTGTTTCTTGATTAATCTCCAATGTTTCCCTTGCTTTTTTACGACTCATTTTTCTACCTGCACCATGAGAACAAGAATAAAATGATTCTGGATTTCCTAGTCCATGTACAATATATGAATAGCTTCCTTGTGATCCCGGTATGATACCTATTTCATTTTCTTTAGCTGAAGTAGCACCTTTACGGTGTATTATAACATTATGCTTAAAATGATTTTCTAATCTCGCATAGTTATGATGAATGTTTATTGACTCTTCAAAATTGCAGGACACAACAGAATTGATGGCTTCTTTTACTCTCTCGGCCATTAGGTTTCTATTGGCTTGAGCAAAATCAAGAGCAAAACTCATAGCGGTAAAATATGTTAGACCTTCATTTGTATCTATAGGTAAAAACGCTAATCCATCTTCACCTTTAATTTCAGGGATATTTGAGTACCATCTATGACATAGTTTTGTAGCCACTTCATTAAAATGTTTTGCAATCTTATATCCAAAGTTACGAGAACCACTATGAATCATAAAATGTATATGGTTTCCGTCTGTTTGTAATTCAATAAAATGATTACCCCCACCTAATGTACCAAGCTGTTTGCGTGCACTATCAACTTCCTGTCTTATAACATCAATAAGTGGGATATTGTTAAATCCATTCCATTCTTGGTTAGTTTTATGATGGTTGAATCCTACTGGGACAAGTCCCCTAATTTTACCCATTATAGATTTTATTTGATCTTTGTCTAAATTATCAATATCTGTTTCTACAGACAGCATGCCACAACCAATATCTACACCAACTGCATTTGGTATAACAATATTTTTTGTTGCTATAACACCGCCTATTGGCATACCATAACCTTCATGGCAATCAGACATTAGACAAACATGTTTGAATATAAATGGTAGTGATGATAGATTTAGTGCTTGTTGTATAGCACCTTCTTCTGGATTATTGCACCAAGATTTTATATGAACTCTTTTACCTTCAAATATTTTCATATGTTCCTTTTAAGTGGGGATGGAGGGAGTCGAACCCTCAATCTCTTACGAGCGACGGAGCTTAAATCCGTTCCCTATTCCAGTTCGGGCACATCCCCATATAATTTAGTGTAATATGTTTTTTTAATTTGTTTTACTTCTAATTTTTTACCACCATTTTGAACAAATGCTCCATATTTTCCTGCACAACTCCTACTGCAAAATGGTCCTGCTTTGCCCTTTTTTCTGTTGTGATCAGTATCATGCAATTGTTCTCCGCTTAATTTAAATTTTGTACCACAATAAGGGCATATAAATTCTTGTTTTACAAGTCTTTTTGCATGATTTGATGCATGTTTACTTCTGTCTATTATTTTGAGATTTTCTATTCTATTGTCTAAAAAATTACCATTAATGTGATGTACTGTTTCGTTTCTTGCCAAATATTTATTTAAATGTTTTTCTATTAAATATTTTGGATAAGAAACTATTTTGCCTTTAGTACCTTTCTTTTTTAAATAGATGACTAATCTACCTTCATTGGTTTTGTGAATTTTGCCTTCTGTATATTCTGAGTAAACTTGCACTTATAACGACCTCATTTTTTCTACATATTCTGGACCTTGCTCATTTATGTAGTCTGCAAAAAATTGCCTGAAGTTTGATGGATTAAATGCACCTGCAAAAAAATTTTTGCCTGAATTAAAGAGGTCTTTACATATAACTTCTATCATCTCAATCGTTATTTCTGATGGAGTTATTGTTCTGCCGTTATATTTACTAACAAAAGCATTATATGTGTCTAAAAAGTCATGACCTTCTGCTGTTACACGCGGTCCTGTTAATGTATAAAAATAGTGAGAGTACCTATCTTTAGGATTATAGTGATAACCTATGTTTTTATTAGTGATGGTTTGATTAAGTGCTATTCCTAAACTATTTGTGGTCATCATTTTATATTCCTATTCATTAAAATGTTATAAATGGCAGTTCCTATTGTGCGACTTTCACTAAGATGTGGGGTGTAATGCGGTTGATCATAAAACCTTTGATCATAAAATTTTTGGTAAAAATATTCATATTGCCTATCTGTAATACGGTATTCAGTGTTTAAATCTGATGCTAGTATTTTCATACCTGCTATACAACATTCATATGCTCCAAACAATGCGTCTGATTTGGTACAGCCTTCATTAACTAAGTTTTGGAATTCTCTTTTTCTATATTCTTTTATGAATTTAATACAGTTTTCTTTAGTTATTTCAGCTTTTCTACCAAACATTTCTATGAATAACTCTTTGCCTACATAACACAAAGATTGTTGTATCATTTTATATGATATTGTCTTTTGTTTCCCGTCAAACTTGATCATAATTCTCCTTATATCGGGGTAGTAGGAGTTGAACCTACGACCGTCTGATTAAAGGTCAGATACTCTGCCAGTTGAGTTATACCCCGATATGATTATTATTAAATCTACAATACTTTTACTATTGAAATCATAAGTTCATCACGCTGGTTATTAGAATCCATTTCCGTGTTATAACGGTAATACATGTCTATATACCAATCGTAAAAGAAACTCCACTTTGTAACCGTCTGTAGTGAAATACCCATACCAAATTCATGAGCAAGTTCAGCCTTAATGTCTTCACTTTCATTAACTTCAAAAAGTTGAGCATTGTAACGGAGATAATAGTCACCAAAATCATAGACTGTTCCACCACCTGCTGATGCTGTCCATGTATTTTGTTTCCCACCACGAATAAATGGGATAAAATAAAGATCGTGGAGTATAGTACCTTCAGACGGTTTAATAGGAATAATAGGAGCTACTTGAATCGCTGCTCCAAGATCATCATTACCTGCAATTGCATCATATACATCTTGCATATTAAGACCAATAGCAATTCTTGTATATGTAGTATCCTGTGCGAAAGCAGATACAGACATTAAAATAATAAGTAGAATAATAAGTTTCTTCATTTTTTCTCCTTACGGTTTTGTTTTATACTAATTATATAATAATGGTTTATTGGTCACGACTTGCATCTTTTAGACTCTCTTGCTACAAATATCGCAGAATGATGCATTGTATCTCAAGTGATTCCATGTTTGTTTTCTTTGCGATCTCATTGGCCGCGAGCACTATGGCATTATTGATAATTTCAACCTTCACGACTTATTTCCTTTCTTCGCTCGGATACGGTCGGCAATGGTCTTGATAATACCACGCATACCCTCGCCACGTGAATCGATATGACACACACCAGCATCATGTATCAGATGCTCGATAATGCCTTTAATCGAACCATTGTAATAGCATGAAGCTGAAAAGAACTTGTCCAATGATAGGACAATCTTCTCTGCTTCGCTCAATTCTTTTGAGTGGGATTTCTCAGCGGCTACAACGGCTTTGAATAAATCGGTGAATGTGTAGTATCCATAGCTCTCCGTGTAGTCAGCCGCAGCTATTTTATTGGTTATCCAATCAAGATAACCCCGTATAGCTTCTATCGGGGTCGGCAACTCCGGCTCCGGCAACGGGTCAACGTCATCGAGCCATTTTTGGACGGCTTCCTCTGGAGTGTCGCCGCCGTATGAAGCTATTTGCTTTCTATCATCATATTCACGAGTTACCCACCAACACGGAACAGAGACAGCATGCCATAGACAAGGACTTGCTTCTGATGGTTTATGCTTATACTCTTTCCACTTCGCCAAATCGTTTACCGATACGTTTTTTGGATTACGTTTCATTATTTGCCTCCGTTCAGGTTTCTTTGAATCAATTACAAATACAATATACACAAAATGTAAATTTTAGTCAAGCACTTTCTGAAAAAATATTTCAGGTCATGTGTGCATGGAAAGTCATTGAGTCCCAATCGGTTACGCCGTCCTCTTGGGTGAAGGTTAGATACCCTTGATTGAGAGGTTGATATTTCATTGCGGGTTGTACGGCATAATCTTGGATAGCACATAAGCATCCTGTCTCCAGTAACATAACATCATTTAGACCATAAAATGATTGGAAAAATTTATGTGTATGTGACTGTGCAAAAACACGTATTTGATCTATATTAAAATCAAAAGCCTTACGCCATTTAAACATAGATTCATATGCATCAATAACAGGTTTTCCTACAATTTTGCTTGCTTTTTCAAAGTGTCCATATGCAAGATCACCGTCTATTCCAAACCATGCAACATCGTAATCAAAGTTTAAACCCTTTACTGGTGTAGATGCTATTTTTAAATTTGGAAAGGTGTCTTCTAATATATGTTCTGGTTTATATTTTATTAACCCTGCTTTTATGAGTTCCATACCCATCTCATGTTTTATAATAGCTTTGAAGAGTCGTTGGAAATGATTGCCTAATGAAAATTCGACTTCAGGAAAAGTTTCACATAATATTCTTATATATTGTAAACTGTCATGGATTTCTTGACTTAAAGTAATATCCATATTGTATTTTATAAAACGTGACATACAATACATGTCCCATATGTCTCCGTTTATAATTAACTTATCGGCTTTTTCATTTAACAATTTTTTAAATAGGTCTTCATCTACAAAAGGTAAGTGTGGATCAGAAGCCAATATCTTACGCTGTATATGTCCCTTAGTTTTTTTAGGTGGAACAATTTTTAAAGAATTTGTATTAAAAAGTTCGTGGAAGTAATCATAAACTTTAGTAGGTTCAATATCACGGTAGTAGTTACGATGTCTACGTATTAATCCCCATTCACTTATAATATCTCTTATACGTTTTTTTGAAGTGTGGATGCCATACTCTTCCTCTATCATTTCCTGTATTTCTGCGTATGATTGCTTAAATCCGTATTTTGATTGAATTACTTTAGCTACAATTATAGGATCATCTTGCCATCTCATTTACTGTCCTTTATAGTTCGTTATAATATCTTGATTTTATTAAATCATATAGGTAATCATATAAAACATCTTTTGTTTTAGGTGTTCCTAAAAATTTTAATATTTCATAATAATCTGCTTCAGGTATTTCATCAACAACTTCTTCTAAATCTTTGATTATGTCTTTTACCATATTTTCTATGTATTTAAATTTCATTAATAATTTTCCTTATATATTCATGTTTTTTTGTATGGTATATTTAGGTTCTCTTTATCAAACTTTTCTTTTAATTCTTTTAGAGTATAATCCTTGCGAAAATTTCTAAAAGTTTTTTTGTCCATTTCTTCCAACTCTTTCCAAAGTTCAGGAAAATCATTATATAAAATTCTTAGTTCCGATATTCTTGATAGTGGGCAACAGTAACATGAAACCCTGTTGAATTTTTCATATAATCCATCCCAATCAAAGCCTTTAGAATAGCAATATTGTAAGGCTTGTGCAGATGTTATACCCCATTCAACTAAAGGGTAACGAAAAATTTCCCTACTTGTATTTTTCATCACTCGATGTTTTTCATCATAAGCTATACCTATAAAATCAATATCATTTTTATCTTTATTTTTTAGTTTAGCTTGTATTTTTAGTCCGGTACACCATCTACCTAAATAGTGGGGCCATCCGTATCCAATTTCACCAATTTTTCCACGTGTTTTTATTCGTTCACCAAACCAATAATCAAAATCAATTTCAATAGTTGTAATTTCAACGGGACATATTTTTTTTATTTTTTTAATGTGTTTATACATAGCAGGAAATTCCTTTGTGGTATCAACAAAAATTATTTTATCTATTTTAATATTTTTTTCAATCATCATCAATAACATTGCTGTTGAATCTTTCCCACCACTTAAACTAACTACATTCATTTTTTACTCCTTTTTACCAACCAGTCTCCATCATATTGCCCCTTTGCTTCTATTGTGGCAAATATATTACAAAACATTTCCTCGATAGAGTCACGTGCATCGGTAGGAAAGCGAGATAAGTAATGTTGTGCTGCTTTATTATGATCTATAAGCATATGAAAATATTCATGACAATAAAGCCAGTAATAAGAATTAGAGGTTTCATGTTTAGATGTATAGATTATAATTTTTCCGTTAATATAAGATGCTCTTGAATCAGGATTACTTTTGTTTATAATGAGATCAGGAAAATAGTCGTATCTATCGCATAGACTTTGGAAGCGGTCTATAGGTATTATTTTCAACTTTGTTCTGTTCCAAGTAATCAAAATATTCTCTGATTCTTTTTCGTATATGTACAATGAACCATACCTATACGTCCGTTCTTGTTTTTTACAACATTAAGTTCCATATCATTAATAAGCCTGTTAGGTACATTCTCGTTTTCTGATTGTATTAAATCCTTGTTTTGGTATGATTCTCTATAAACTAATACGACTTTATCTGCGTCCTGTTCTAAAGAACCGGACTCTTTTAAGTCAAAAATTTCAGGCCGTCTTATACGTCCGTTTTTGTCTTTTTCTGCCACTCTTTTTAGCTGTGAAAGCACCAATAGAGGCACACCTGTTTCCTTAGTGAAGTCCTTGATACGCTTGGAGATAGTGCTAATTTCAGCATGTTTATTGTCAGTCTCACTTAGACGCTGTATAAAATCTAAAGAGAATAGTTGAATACCTTCTGTTCTTATAAGTTTTGAACATTCTTTTAATATACTATAAATATTGGGTGAAGGAAGTTCAACAACATATAATGGAGATTTGCCTAATTTTTTGCTTTGTACCTCAATTCTACGCATTTCTTCTTTAGTAAAATTATAGGTTCCAAACTTGTGAAGATCAATATCACACATGTTAGCAATGATACGATAAACTAAATCCTTAGCGGGCATTTCCAAGCTGAATATGGCAGTAGGAATCTCCTTTTGTACAGACATATTTATGTGCAATTGTATTGCTAATGCTGTTTTACCAACAGAAGGCCATCCACCTATGATAACATATTCATTTTCAAAAATGCCCGTTATTTCATTATCAAGACTTTCTATACCAAAGTGAAGGCATTTTCTGCTACCGGAATTTATGTCTTTTAAAACATCTTGATATATTTCACCTAATGATTGAACAGTTTTTTCTGAAGTTGTTTTGGTTACTACATCTAATGTCTTACCTACTATGCCTATTTTCTCTGATACAGTAACAGTATTTTGTTTGAGGTAATTTGACAGACCTAATAACTTTCTATTTGTGTACTGGTCTTCAAGTTGTTTAAAATACTGGTCTTTTTTAGTAATATCTACATCAGCGATTTCATAGTATTTTAACTGTCTGGCATCAAGATTTTCTTTTAATAGCTCTTCAGATACTTCACCAAACTGGCTGTATAAATTAATGACAACTTTGAAGATTTCTTGAGGTTTACCAACAAAGTATTGTTCATTATATTGTAATAACTGTTCTATGTCTGTTCTAAGTGCACATATAATGCAACCTATTTGGTAGTTCAATTAATATCCTGATTGATTTCGTATAGCTGCGTCGCCACCCTTGCCCAATATGTTTTTATTAACTGTATTTTCAACAACTTTTTTCTTATCTTTATTTTCTTTTCCCTTGTCAGCCATTACACTATCACATATTTTTCTGATGTAACTCCATTTGGCAACAGCATTTTTTTCAACAACATTTTTTCTTGTAGATGCAATCTTTTCGTTAGACTCATCATATGTTACGAACTTGTTGACGCCTTCTATTAAAACATCTGCGCCAAAATCTGCAAGAAGTTTATGAACCATTTGATAATCTATAGCTTTTGCTTCATATTCAAACTTCTCACATATAGGCTTAATGAAATGTGCTGCACGTACTTTCCCTATGAAGTCAGTAATTTCTTTAGCTTGTTCTTCAGTTACATTTTCAATATCAAGTAGCTTATGATCTTCATCAAAGTCCTCGTCAGATGTAGCATATTCCCCTTCAAATCCATTGTGAATGAGGCGTTTTTGGAGTTCGTTTACATCCATTTTGTTTTTAGTTATATATTCTATAAGCCGTTCTTTGTCTGTTTTATCAAAACTTACACGATTTTCTTCACCCTTATATGCTTTCATGCCTACACCAAAGAAAGCGCAGCAACGTGCAAATGCATCATCAACAGCAGATTTTATACATATATTTATATCGTTTGTTGTTGTATATACACGTGTAGCGAATCCAATCTGTTGTTTTGAGGCGGTCATTTCATTATCAAATATGTCTAACTGAGCATGAATTATGCAATAGATTTCATTTGTCTCTTTTGTGACATCATAATCTTTTGAAATTATGTTGAAGTTCCAATTGCCATCCGTAGCTTTATTAAGATGTTCAACATAATATTGCCACTTATATCCTACAAATGTTTTTTCTTTTCCTGTGACAAGATCAGTAGATTTTCCTCTTGATACAATAGCGTCTTTAGGTAAATCTTTAACAAGTTTTTTAAATATGTCTTGATTCATAAATTATTTTTCTTTTCTAAATATTTTAAAGTTTTTGTTCAGATAAGGGGAAGCTATTACACTTCCCCTTTATTACAGGAGTTAAAATGGGAGATCGTCATCAAATTCAAAATTAGTAGGTTGATTTTGAGGTTGAGTTTGTGGCTGTGAAGCAGGTTGATTCTGTGGTGTTGGTGCAGGTTGTTGGGTGGGCTGTTGTGCATTAACAGCTTGATTCATAGATGTATAAAGCTGTCCATCATAAGGTATGAAAGAACGTAGATTAAATGAACTTTCACCATTTTTAATACTGTGTCCCATTTCAAGAAGTCCAAATGTATTAGCAGGAACAACACTCATTCTCTTAGCTGTATCTCTCCATGCCGTTAGTTTAATTTGTTCATAAACTCTACCAAATGAACCATCTTGATTACGCACCTTTTTAGGGATAGCAAATGTTACATCAAGAACTTCAAGATTATTGTGGATTCTCATAGGTTGAATTTCAACCACTCTTGCACGATAAAAAATATTACCTTCGCTTATCATTTTCTTCTCCTTATTAGTTGATAAGTTATACGGCCATTCATAATAGCCGTCACTGTTTTTTCAAAATCTCTTAATGACATATATTGTAACTTATGCCAGTTACATATTTTAGTTTTTGCATCTTTATTTAATACCATTTAACACCTTATGGATTTTAGATGATAAATATAATACGTGAGCTTTTTCACAACCCGGTTGAATTGGATATGACATATATACATATTGACCTTTGTTAAAAAATACTGATGTATAGTAGTTAATTAATACCGTTAATAATGTTCGCCAGTCATTTGTTTCTGCATATGCTTCTACGATTTCCTTATATTCTTTTAGGGATACTTTCATTAATTGTCTTGCGACATCAATAGCAGTAGTTTCTTCTGCTTGAGAAATGCAAAGTACCTTAGCTTCTTCTAATGTACTATTTTCACATAAGTGTGACATTTTTGTGACTGTACGCAAATCATCTGTTATGGATACTATGTATGCTTTTATATCGTCCGGTAGATTCAACTCAAGTTGATCTATACACTGTCGTCTTTCTATTGCCGTTGGGGGAAGTAACTTAATGACAGTAAAACGCTTACGCAATGTTAGCTTGATCTTAGTAGGCTCTGTGGTGCAAGCAATGAAATACGTTGGAGTATCGTTATCTAATGGTGTTAATAGGCACTCCTGAGCGGCGACTGAGAGCTTGTGTATCTCGTCTAAGATATAGACCTTAGTATCATATCCTATAGGGTTTTTGCGATACTCTTCAATAATGTATTCACGAACATTATCTATGCCTGTTAAATTCCCTATATTAAATTCTTTAACATAGGCATTTAAATTAGAGGCAACTATTTTAGCTAAAGTTGTTTTACCAACTCCACTATTGCCCGTAAGCATAAGTTGTTTGGGAAGTTTTTGCTGTTGAATGAGAGATTGTAATTTCTCTACGGCGGTACGATTACCTACAAAATTTTCAAATTTCATCTTAACTCCTTGTCTATAAGATAGGAATTAAGACAGAAAAATCAAGTATATTTTTTAGGTACAATGTTTACGCCCCATGTACAATGTACACAGGGCGTTAGGACACATAGATATGAAGGAATTGTTTATTTCAACCTGTCAATAAAATCACGACCATTTGCATTGAGCTTATCTTTTATCATATTACATTGATAGTCATAGTTTATTTCGCAAATTTCTGATAATGCAACAGCTATTTCATTAATAATATATGCCTGTTCTTCATTGTGTGTGTTGGCAAAAAAATCAATGAAAACATCAACTATTTGATGGTCGTCAACTTGTACATTGTTTAAAGTAATCATAATACCTTTCTGCCGTAGCAGGATTTGAACCTACACCCCAAGAGTCAAAGTCTTGTATGCTACCATTACACTATACGGCATTATTTTAGAGGTTTAATTTGATCCATTAAATTGCATATAGCCTCTTCTTTAGATTTCCCTGTTCCTATATATAATGTATTACCTTTCTCATATCTTACACAAATCATGCTATAAGGATCAGTATCTTTGTGGTATGTATGAAACTTATACACTCTTTGCCATTTCTTATATGTGTTGGGATGTATCTCTCTATATCTACGTTTCATAATTTCTCACTATAAAATCAATGAAACTTTTAGCTCCCAATAGTGTATATGGAACAAAGTATTGAGCACCATCACGCATAATTACAGTGCCTTTAAATCCGTATATCATTATTTCCTTTTCATTAAAATATCTTAGTGTAAATCCATTATATTGTTCCATAAAACCTCCAAATTTATTTCTCCGTGCCCGATACTTCAGTCATCACATTTCCTTTGTGGAGTGATTCTTACTACGGACACGGAGAATCACCCGAAAAGTACCACTGGATAGTTTATTTATTATCTTTATAAATCTGATGACATGCTTGTCTACTTATAACTTCACCGCGTTTTTCAGTTATAATTTCTGAAATTTCACGGAAATTATAGTCTTTTTTACGTAAGTCAACTATTTCTTTAGCATAAGGATGTCTTAATGTCCATTTTAATTTCGCCATGATTCATAGACCTCTTTAAGTTTAGGATTTTCTTTAACAAATTTCAAACCTTTTTGTGATAGTGTGCGTCCTTTTCTTATGCTTATAAGTCCTAATGTATTTAAAAATGGTTCATAATCTTTAAGTATAGATTCTTTTGCTATTGACATTTGTTCTGCGAGACTGTTGATAGATATAGGGTGTCCTGCATGTTCTCTTGTGGTGGTAATATATAAGTGCCATAATATAGCTTGTTCTTGTTTGCATAGACCGTATTCACCTACACCTATACGATCAAACATATTTTGCACTGTCTTAATGTCAAGTTCTTTGATATTTTTAACTTGTGCTTCCTTTATGGCTTTTTGAAGATAATTAACTGCGTATCTTGCTACTTGTCTTGAGCGTTCTGCTATATATCGCAATGTATAATCTGGTATGTCTCCATCATATTTAAAATTTTGCATTATATTATCAAGATGAAAAACTTGTACAGCTATTAAACCTTCTACTGAATAAGGCTCTAAAATATATGAATGTACGCATCTCGATCTCAATGAATGTTCTAATTTTGATTCAAATTCAGATGCCATAATGAGCGTAACAGGGCGGTGAATTTGTCCCGCAATAGGTTCTTTATTGGCAAGATGGTCAAGATATGTGTTTAATGTTCCTATCAATTTTTTCGGAAGTGAATGTGCTTCATCAATAAATAAAATCTTATATGTGTCTAATTCTACGTCTTGAATAAAATATAACAACGTATCTTCATCTTTTATTTCGCTTCCTGTTTTTGCTTTTCTAAAATCTACATTAGATTTAAAATAGTTGCCTATTTGTTCTGCTACCCATCTTGCCGCAGTTGATTTTCCTAATCCATATCCACCGCCAAAGAAAGTGTGTTCCAACATACGTTCTGCATTAGCAGATGCACGTATATTTATTAACAAATCTTCTCTGATGTTATCTTGTCCTACCATATGATTACCTATATTTTATTTAAAATCATTGATACTATAAATATTATCATAAATGTAAACAAAAAACCTAATACCAATATAAGATGACCATTATCAGTTAATAATTTATTTAGTTTATCTAACACATTATCCTCCGTATAGTAGTATGTAATCTATGATATTACTAACTTCATTGACATCTGTTTGTCTTATGTGTTGCCAATCTCTTGCTAAGTCATTTTCATGTCTAAAATGTATCATAGTTTTGTCGCCCTGATATTCCTCAATAACAAAACCACGATAATATCTTTTGGTTCTATCTATTTTGTGCATGTTGCTTCCTCTATAGCTATATCTAATACTAACATTACGGTTTCTGGTAATCCGTATGATAATCCTTTTTCTACTGAATATAATTCTTCTTCAGTTAGTGTTCTTCCTACTTTTAATTGTGCTATTTCTTGTATATGTTCTTCTGTTATAGCATAAATAATGTTTGAATTTCCATAAATGTTATTCATTTTTTATTTTCCTTCCACCATTTAACAAGGTAATAAATTTGAAGTGCTAATGCTATGTATTGAGGTATTACTAAATATTCCCATTTTGTTATAAATGTTAATATACAACAAATGTGTACCATTGCAAATGATATCCACATTTTTATCCAATTAGTCATCTGTTACCTCATATTTTATACCGTTAATTTTCAGGCTTTTTAGCCCTGCTATATTTATTCTTCTGTATGCCTGTTCTTCTGTTTGACCTTCTTTCCATTTTGTCATATCATAGACAGTAAGCACTTGATTATTATCATCTTCCTTTCTGCGATCTTCTGGCTTTACAACACCTTTTGTATAAGATTTTACTCCTAAACGACATAACATTTCCCTGTCTTTTCCTACTCTGCCAAGTTTTCTATTAGTTGCATTGTCTTTATATTCAAAGACTGCACTAAAAATATGACCTTCAGAGTTTTCTCTCAAAAACTTACTGATTTGACTTCTTTTGATCTTCAATTTCAGCCTCCGCGTCAATGCCTGTTATCTCTTTAAAAATTTCATTATCCCAATTAGGAAGTTTTAAAACAAGTTTACGATCATTGAAATCTGTTGCTTCCCATGCATTACGCCATGCTTTTTTGTAGCTATATGTTTTTAAGTATCCTTCTGGATTTTCTTCATCTTCTATCCATTCTGTTAGGTTAATATTATAAGTAAAGCGAGGCCATTGTATTTCATTTCTATCAATTGTAGTTTCTTTGTTAAATATTCTTAATGGTGGTATACCTGTATTAAAAAATCCACTGTTACAGTCACCACTGTTATAGTTTCCACTGTTATTGTTACCACTGTTACAGTAACCACTGTTACAGTTTCCACCGTTACAGTCACCACTGTTATAGCGTCCACTGTTATAGTTTCCACTGTTATAGTTTCCACTGTTATAGTGTCCACTGTTATAGTGTCCACTGTTACAGTTTCCACTGTTATAGCGTCCACTGTTATAGTTTCCACTGTTATAGCGTCCACTGTTACAGTTTCCACTGTTATATATACCTGAATTTGATTTTCCTGTGTTTACTAACTCCAGTATTTCTTGTTGCGACAGTTCTTTAATAATTGTTATTTTAGAGCACACAGATTTATCATCACCATTTATTATGTCGCCAGATGCTTCTATTTCACATACTCTTATATTTGTTGTATAACTATAATAATGAAATAAGTGTTCAGGGTTTGTATGAAAATGAAAACCTCTGACACACAATCGTATATTGTTTTCTTCATATGTTTTTCCAACTTCATATTGAAATTTCTTGCCGTTAGGGGCACACGATAAATCACTATTAAATACTTTCCAACCTTTAATTTTCTGTTCCATTTTAAAACTCCTTTACTTTTTCCCAAGATTCTATATCACCGGGAATTATATGAAATATGGGGAACAGTTCTATACCGCTTTTTAGAAACTCTGTTGATCTTCCTCTTTTCTGTAATTTGTGTATTAAAAGTTTTATTTCATAGTTTACTTGTCCCAAAGTGACAGGTATTAAAAATAATGGCTCTAATTTTTTGAGAGGAATAATATTACCGGAATTAAAATTATATCCTCTTTCTAACGATTCATCAAAGACTGCTAAAAGATAATCATGGATCAAACTTTTATTGTTCTTAAATCTAATTAACTGTGGGTGATTTTTATAACCAGATGTTAATCCATGAATAACATTTTGCGCCATTATAGCTTCACGCCATAACCCACACAAGCCTTTTTGATCTAAATAACGTGGGTGTAATGTCCAGAGTCTCATTATTTTACCATCCTTAAAATTGTGTCAATATTAATAGGATAAAAATCCCAAAGATCAACGCAAACATTAATCTTGTTTGTATCCCCATGCACATTTTTGTTCCATTTGTCTCCAACGTGTCGATGTCCATGCAGATATATTGTACCACTATCCCAATAAGTTGTTGTAACACAACGGTGACTCATAAAAAAATTGTGATTTTTATAAATTATTTGTTGTTGATTTGTTACAAAAACAAAACGATCTTTAAATCTTTTGATGTGCCTATCATGATTACCTTTTATCAGTATTATATCACCATTAAGGTCATAAAAGAATGAAATATCATCATCTTTTTTGGCAAGTGCAAAATCCCCAAGATGATATACAACATCATTAGGTTTAACCACTTGGTTCCAACGTATAGCCATTGTTTTATTCATGTTTTCAACATTTTTAAATGGTCGACCACAGTAATCAATAATATTACTGTGAAAAAAATGGTGATCTGAAGTAAAATATATCATAATAGTATGCTCCCCCCATTTCTGAGGGGAGCCTTTCTTTATTTACATTGTGACAAAGATTTCGTTATCTTCATCAAACTCAACTTCCATCTTTACATTTTCAATTCCATATTCCTTCTGGAGTGAATATGCAGAAAAAGACGGAACTTTCTTACCGATTATAAATGCGTGATTAGGTGCATTGTCCTTACGATAGAACTTAAAACCAAAACGCTCACCATCATGCAATACAACAACAGAAATGCGATCATCTGCATTAAAATCCATGCGCTCTCTAACATCTGAAATCAAACCAGAAGAAAAAGTAGCGGTTCCACTGTTGTTAATGCTAAAGACCTTCTTTGTGTTGTTTCTCGTTCCCTTGTTTGTGAATTCGGTAAACATGTTAACTCCTGTTAAGTTAAGGTTAAAAATACAGTTAAAAAAACGCTTTTAAAAATTACTCCTTTCTAAATGAATCTTTATATTCCGGTAGTTGTTTTTGCCAATAATCCATTTCTGCCCTACATTCATCACATCCATCTGCATGACTATATAATGTATTTGATAGTGATTGTATCAACTCCGTTCTGTCGTTTAGTAAATCTGTTATAATTTTACGCAGAATCATGCTTTGACATGCGTTAAGATGCTGTTGAATTTCTTCTTCAGTATAATACTCAAAAACATTTTCTTCTTTTGTTGCAAAATTATAATATTTACGTGTAAACATCTAATCTCCTATTATGTAGTTAACTGCTTTCTGTGATCTCTGTGAAGCATAGATTATCATTTTTATATCATCTTTAACTGCTTTGAGCCACCCTCTTAAATATGCAATAGAATTGTCAATTTTGGGTGCAATCCCTGTTTTATTACACAAAAATGCACTTCCTATTTCCGCTATTAATTCTTCTATCCCGTACTTTTCTGATCCAAATCCATTTTTAAGACTTCTATTGAGCCTATCTTTATGTCCTGTTGAGTGTATAAGCTCATGGAAAAGTGTTTGATAATATCCTTCTGCACTTTTAAATTGAGACATGTCAGGAATATAAACCGTATCTTCACCAACTCTGTAAAATGCTTTTTCAGGATGATTTTTAATATCAGGGCAGTCTTTCCAATTTTTAATAAGTTGTTCTGCATCTAATATTGTGAAATCCACTTCTTCAAATTCAAGTTCAATATCTGTCTGATCTACATTAAATACATTGTAATATCTGAGTAGTGGAATTGTGCGTTCTTCATCATCCTCTTTAACTGTTATAGGTTTCCAGAATGTGACAATAGTAGATTTTTCACCTTTTTTAACTTTTCCACCTAACTCACTTGTTTTCTTAAAAGTAAGCCAGATGTTAGATTTGTATTGATGTGTTACTTTTTCAGCATTTAGCACAAGCTGATTAAGCAGTCCCGCATATTCACGCCCGTTATAAGAACGTGGGGAGTCTGCTGTCCAGTCTCTTTGCCATACAAGGGGCGTATCGTGCTCTATGGCGTGGTCTATGTGTCTGACAAAGACCTCTGTGATTTTCTCGTAGGGATTCATTATGCTCCTGTATCTCCTTATCTAAGGTTAATATACCACAAATGTAAATTTTTGTCAAGCAAAAAGTGGGACTCAGCCCAAGTTTTTAATGTGCAAAGTTTTGCATACCTACGGGGCAAAGTCAGATACCTCCGCATGCTCTCTGATAAAATTTCTAACGCGATTTATATGTGATTTTACTGTACCTACAGGAATTTTAAGTATCTCACTAATTTCCTTATATGTACAATGGTTAAAAACAGATAATAAATATGCTTCAGAAAACTCTGGATCAACATCTTTTAGAAATAGTTCAACCTTCTTTCTCATTATCTTAATTTTATCTTCTTCAAGGCGGTGATCTTCCATTTCAATATGCGGTCTTGTTTCAAACGATGTTTGTCTATCAACTATATTATTTGATTTCGCTCTAAGATAATTAAGAAAAGTATTTTTAGCTATCGTTTTACTCCATTTTATAAAACCATTATTTTCGTCGTCTATAAAACTATTTTTAAATCTCCATACTTTAAACCAAGTATCTTGTATTACCTCTAAAGCATCTTCTTCATCAAAAATATGCTTTTTAAGATACCCGTTTATTTCCCTATGATGTTTCTTATACATTGCATCAAAATTCATTTATTCTCCTATCCTGTTATTCTCGCTATATGTAATATAATCGTTAAACACTTTGTTTATTCTATCCTTTATTCTTAAAATTACATCAGAGGAATATTTTGTAGTTAAAAGTTCTACATTTTGTTCTTCTGCAATTTCAATTAAAGACTTATTAATCATATCTGATATTGCTCTTTTTATAGCCATTGTAAACTGAAATAAATCATGAGATATTTTTAATGTCATCAGATTCTCCTTGATAAATAGTGTTATATATTTCTTCTGGTAATTGTCTCTTGTACTTTTTCAAAATCTTCTTTGCTACAGCACATTGTTTTGATGTTAGATTATCCCTTAATGCCAGATGTTTACCTATACGTGTATCACAACCATTAAATCCCTGTCCATCTTTAGAAGAAGCTCCATCACATAATGACGATAAAAATTTTAATGCTTCTAAAATTATGTCACAGTTCTCTATGAGCGGCGAATCTATATATGTATATGGTTCATGTGTACACAAAATAGGATCATATTGTGCAAGTTTTTCATATTGTTTGTCGTCTAAAGCACGATCAATAATATCTTGTTTATACACCAATGTTTTAGCGATATTGGCATCTAACGTATTATCAATAACAAGATGTTGAACAAGTACAGGATTTTCTTGACCGATCCGATAAAGTCTATCTTCCGCTTGTTCCATTTCAGCAGGAGTCCAACCTAATTCAACAAATATACATGTATTTGCCGCAGTTAAAGTTATACCCACTCCTGCCGCTTTGATAGAACCGATAAATAAATTAACATTAGGATCATTTTGGAAATTGTCTATAGACCTTTGTTTTTCTTCTTCAGATTGTCCACCTATTAATATGACAGAGTTATCAAAATTTTCATGGAGTTCTTTGATAACATCTCTGTGATGTGCAAATACAACCACCTTGTTTTCATTCTCTAACACATTTTTAATATGTGTTATACATTCAGGTAGTTTAGCTAACGCAGATTTATGTCTGATTTCAGATATTAATTCAAAATCAACATTGACTCCTTTTAAGTCATATATTTGTTGGTTAAGTATTTCGTTTGCTAATGCTTTAGATTCGTATTCTTCTATTTGTTCATTCTGAAGTGCATCAGATTCATTCTGAATAACATCTTGGTAATCATCCGAATCAAATACTATTATTTGCCTTGTTTTAGGTGGCAAATCTTTCAATACGTCTTTTTTTAATCGTCGTAACATAATGCTTGATCTAAGTTCCTTATTTAACTTGTCAAGATTTTGTGCATCCTCATAAATTGTAATAAGCCCTCTGGCTTTACCTGCCCATATTTGTTTCTTTACACAAAATGTGTTCATAAACTCATACCACTTCATTTTGAAATCAAGATGTTGTAGTAAGGTAAATAGTTCTTTGGGGTTATTTACAATAGGTGTACCTGTTAAGTAAAAACGTCTTTTACATTTAAGTTTCTGTATATATTTTGTTCTTATTGCTTTAGGATTTTTGATCATATGAGCTTCATCAACAACCAACATATCCCATTCAATATCTTGTAACCAACTATGTTTTTCTATCTTTTCATCTTTTTTAGGACGTTTCCTTTTACCTAATATATCATAGTTAACTACGTATATGTCAGCATCTTGATTAACCTCCTTGTTTCTAATAACAATTATTTTTCTTTTATTAACTAACCACTTATTTAGTTCTCTCTTCCAGTTAATTTTCACTGAAGAAGGACAAACAATAAGTATTTTACTAAGTTGACTTTTTTGTTCTATAAAATTTATTAACCCAACGATTTGTATACTTTTTCCAAGACCCATAGAATCTGCAAGTAAAACATTGTCTTTATCTGATATATAGTTTATACCTGCTTTTTGGAAATTAAAATATGACAATCCTTCAGGCACAGGTATGTCAATATCAATATTAGTAGCTCTTGATAAATCTATTTGTTTATTCTTTTCCTCAAGTTTTTGGTTTATTATATCTATAGTTTCTTTATCGGCATATTCCCTTAGTTCTATTGCCTTATCTATGTTAGATGTCCACCACCTTTTTTTATCTTTATCCCACCTAAATCCTGCATCTTTAGGAATAAAGCGTTCTTGATATGTAGATTGGCAATAAAATACAGAATCATATGATAGTATCATTTTGTCCTTTCATAATAATTTTGAGTTCTGATTCTAAGAATTCTTTTTCTGATTTTGTCATGGTTAAAGTTTCTACAAAACCATTGCAATTAGGACATATTCTACAATATGGCAATGTTTCATAGTAGTTTAAACATTCAATACACTTATAAATTTCCATATTACCTCACATATGATGCTTGTTTAATATCATCTGAATTGTAAGTAACACTATGATTTTTGTGATTTTTTTCATCATAATATTTAATAGTAATATCCTTCTTTGTGGAAAATAAAGATAAATCTGGTTCTAAAATAAATTCAATAACATTTTGATAATTAACAATTTGACCATCATTCATTATTACTCTGACTTGCATTTCCAATCCTCCGTAAGATCATTTGTGTTTCTTCTACGTGGCTCTCTAATAAGTGTGTTTCTTCTACGTGGCTCTCTAATAAGTATATTCATACTATCAAGATATTCCATAACCTCTGATTTGCATTTATTAAATCTACTTATGGCTTCTTCAGGTGTGTTACCCATACCATTAAAAGCATATAAATCTAAATCAGGTGAATAACACAACCATTGGTCTTCTTCTTCGATATAAATAAGGTTCATATCGTATATTGCTTCAAGATGTTCTTTTAATGTCATTTTAACCTCTTTGTTTCTGCTATGAATTTCATAGCGGCGTTTGATTTGTTTAATATGTCTTCAGGAATACCAACTAATTTTCTTATCTCTGACGGATGATTATGTGTTCCAGAAAATAAAACAAGAGGGTCAGTACAAAGTTTAATATCTAATCTTGCACTTTGTTTTAAACTTATTTGCAGTAATTCATATTCTATCTGTAAAACACTGTTATAATCCTGCTCTTCATAACAAGTTTTCAATTTTTGAAATAGTTTTTTACTGCAATTTTTCATTTTGTTTTCACCATGTTTGAAAATCATTTACAGGTTTACCTTCCATTATTTTAGATGAATCATAATATGAATCATCTGTAATAAAATATTGATAGTCTTGATCTAATGGTCTGAAAGCTAATACTTTTAATCTGTTTGTAGGCATATTGTTATGAAATATTCTCCATGAACATATACCTATATATGAATCTTTGTGTTCTTCATAGAACCTATCCCTTTTTAAAATATGTGAATCACTTGGCTTTAAACGACAATTGAAAAGATGTTGGTAAATGTAAGGATACCACTCTTTTAGAGTCTCTTTGGCTTGCTGTTGAATCTCGGCACTAAATAAGTAGGGGAACGAGAGCACAACGCCACAATAGGCTGTATGAGCCTCAAACCAGTATGCTTGATTGTGTCTTATACCTATTTGAGCAAGCCTATAATGGATTTTAAGGTTGCTATATCCATAAATCATAAAGCCAACAAAATTAGGTTGATACGGGCATTTATTATACCAACAAATCCCCTTGTCAAGCCTATGTTTCTGTTTATCATAATACTCTAAATCAAGTGCCATATTTCATCTATCTCCTGTTGTTTGATTTCATATAAAGTATTGTCAAATAGCACAAAACCTTCATATTTTGTAGGAACTTCACTCCAATTTGAAACTTCAAGCAGTTTGTCATTAACTTTAAAAATTTTAATGCGGTCAACATCAAGTTCAATATGCAATTTTTCACCAACCTTAAACTTAATAAAAGGCATATTAAGTAATGTTATAAGTTTAAAAGCAATATCTCCTATGTTATCAACATCAATTTGATATTTAATATCATTCTCCTTACATATATCTGTAAGTGTGCCTAACACATTATCATAAGTTCCCAATTTTATTTTCATCTTAACTCCTATAATCATTTATGATTTTAGCTTTATTAAACATTTTATTCACTTGTGAATTAAACATAAATCTCACAATGGCAAAGTCTGTCATTTTACTGACAGTACATTTGCCTATTGCTAAAACTCTGTTAGAAATTATAGATATTTCCTCATTTTGAGGACATGAATCTAATATTTCTTGAAGTTTAGTTTTAGCACTTATTTCAATTTCTTTTAAATCTGCCCAATCAGGAATTATATCCTGATCTCTTTTGAATTCCCAACTTTGGGCATTGAAGAAATCTTTGAAATTAGGTTCAATTTCAAATCTTACAAGATTTCCATCTTTATCAAGATGTTGATCCCCATTGATTTCAATTTGATTCTCATGTGAATCAACAAAAGGATCAATCTTGATTTCTTTTTTTGTGGCATAGCCTGACAAAAAATTACACATTTTTTAACTCCTTAATATTAAATAGCTTATTAGCAGTCCGATATTGTATATACAAAGAACTATAACAAGCCATTTAATCCACCATTTGTTCCCTTTTGAGATACTCATAAATTTCCCCTATTGTTAGAAGTTCTATGTTTAACCATGCTTGTCTATATTGATCCAACAATTCGCTCTCATTGTTCCAGTTTGTTATCATACCTGCTGATTGCACTTTTATTTCAATTGTACTTACTCCAGTATTTTTTTGGAAACAATACCCATTATGTGTAAAAATAGTTTCATAACCATTTTTTTCAGCCAGTTGTTTAATTTGATTAATCATTGTTTCTCCATAGGTTTAAAATTAACATCATAAGTTGGAACCGTTCTTGAGTATCCATTTCATCAACTTTTTCTGCTGTTTCTGAGTTCAATATGAAAGTATCTCCAAAAGTTTGAGAGTCTATAAATTCCATAAGTTTCATTGAAGGTTCCATTTCGTTAAGAACTTCGTAAACTTTAACAATATTAAAATTTGCATCCATATTATCCTCTAATCTTCATATTCTTCCAGTTGTTCTTTAAGGTCAATAATTTGGTTTTCAATATCTTCAAGTTCATCTTGAAGTTCACGATATTCTATTGTTTCTGTAATATCAATAGAATTAACATAATCATTAAGACCACAACGATATGCTGTAGGATCAATTTCTCTTAAAACATCAGCAGGATGATATTCTGCACCTAAATTAACATAACCATAAACTTCAAAAAGAAAATCATCATATTGATCTTCATATTCGTCTGGATCAAGTTCCAAATCATTAATTTCTCTCTGAATATTATCCTTATCATTTTCCAGAGATTCAATTTCATTCAGAATTTCATCTTTTGTCATTTTTAGTCTCCATAAATAGTGTTAGGTTCTTTGTTTACGTGAATGGTTTTACCTATTATTTTTATTTCATTAATACGTCCTTTCCAAAACATATATTTTTTAGATAAATGACGATCCTTTTCAAGGGCGATATAAGCCTTAATATAATGCTCCTTTAATCTTTTAGCTATAGGTTCACATATGTTATACATGTGATTTAACACATCTATTAACACAGGAATAAAAATATGTTCTATTTTTCCTTTATTAGAAGATATGTCTTCAATAACAATTGTTTCTCCTTTTGATAAAAAATACAATATTTCATCTGGTATAGACCATAACAACCTATGGTAATTAAGTTGTTCAACATCTGTAGAACGTAGGTAAACCATTCTATCAGATATATTTTGACCAAGATTAGTATATTTTATCATTTTTTATCCTTCTTAATTTTTTTCATAATTGCATCTGTTTTTAGCTTTTCACTAATAAGTAGCTCAGTTAATGTCGGTAACATAATATACTCCTTTAAATTACGTTATGTGTTTCCCTTATTTTTTCCATTGTTTCAAATTTTGCTATAGAACGTGCTTCAGAAAGACAATAATCATAATCATCAAATCCCCAACAACTGTCAATAATATTTTCTCCAATTTTAATTATAAAACCATAAACTTCTCCATTTAGGTATTTACTAAAAGTCTCAATTTCTCCCTGTAAACAGTTTTTTACTCTCTCTATGGTTTCATCTGATAGGTTGCCATATTCTTTTAGAACGTCCTCTTTAGATACGTATATAAAGCCACTGTGTCCACTGTCAAATTGTGCATGAAATGCAGGTAAACAATCAAATGGAGCCGTTCTAAGAGCTATACCAGAATGAATATAAGCGTAGACTTTTAGAACAATATCGTCTTTATGTTCCTTTAAAAATTCATCAACATCATAAATACGTTCATCTCCTAAATTATAGCGGTCAGACCAATAAACAATATGGCCTAAATTATCCCATTCTCTCGGAGATTCAGGACATTCATCAAAATGAATTTCAATGTCAAAATCACTATGTTTTTCTTTTGTTACAAGAGTATCCATTTTAATCTAATACCTCCACTTCAAATTGTTCACCATTTTCAAGTTTTTTTGTTATTTCTGCTACTACAATTTCGTGCATATCATTAGCATCTAAATCTGATTCCACATATATGTCATTTATTTGACAATTAGAATCAAAATAGATTTCCTGTGATACATCTATATCATAATAGCCATCCTGTTCTTGGGCATGAAAAGCCTTAGTTTCATAATAATGATCCATTCCTATTTTTGCATATTTAGATTTATCCTTAAAACCTGTCACTAGTCCCACTGTTGACACAACTATTTTAATGTTTTCACACTCCAATAATGTGTTTCTTCTAAACTGACAGCGATTTGAACAAATAAAATGTCCTGCCCATCCTCTTTCAGTTCTTATAACTTCCATTATTTCCTCACAATTATAAATTCTTCATTTTTCTTACAATATTCAAATTTGTGGGCTTCTCCATCATAATAAATATACCAAGTATGATCTGACTGATAGACTTCATAGCCCAAATTAAATTCTTGTGAAACTTCATTCATACGTTTTTTTGTTGTTGCAGTATCATATCCTCCTGTGTTTAAGATTATGCGATTTTTATTAAATCTTACAATTTCAGTTTGGTGTAAAATTACACCAGTATCACCGTTTCTGTGGTGAATAACAACAGTGTTGTTTTTAGTCATCATTTACCTCTTTATTCATGTGTAACAAAGAATAATATCCTCTTATAAGAGAGTATGGATTATAGTTTTCAAAATCAGTTTTATTAAACCCAATTTTGTCTTTATTTTCCATTATATCTGTTCTTTGTGTTTTTACATCGTTAACTATATTCTCTATATGAGAATTAAGGTCACATGCAAGTTTTTGAGCTATTTTTAACCCTATTTCAATGCCTTGCAATAAAATTTGTGTTTCTTTTCTTTCGTTTTCATTCATCATTTACCTCCTTCATTAAACATTTATAAATTGTGGATTTAATGATATTGTCCAGAAAATAACTGCCACATTCATGTTTTAAGGTGTCTACCATACTAACATTAATGCAACGAATTAAATCTGGTTCAACCATTACCATAAAATATGCTGTTTCTTCATTAACATCGAATCTAAATGTAATCTCACCAGTAATTTGTAAAAAATTACGTGTGCTACCAAGTATATCAACATCACAATTTTTGATACCTGAGCCATGAATTTTTTGACATAGTTCTGAGATGTAATTTCTTACACCTATTTTTAAATCATTTACACTTTCCCCTCTTATATTCGGTGTTGGACAACTATCAAGTTCATAATATTGTTGTACTTTTTCAGCTAATTCTTGATACAATTTCATTGTTTACTTCCTTTGTTAAATGTTTGAGTTTTGTTTAATAATCAAATCTTTTCATATCATTTTCAACCATGTCTCCCCATGATGTACACAAAAATTCTTTATTTACTGTATCGAAAATAACGGTAATTTCGTATGTATCACCCATATTAACGTATAAAAGTCCAATATCTAAATAATGCGGAATCCATTCGTTACTATATAGAGATTCAACACCATTACCATTAATTAAAGAATTGACAGCTTCTAAAGCATTATCAATTTCTTCGTAACCATGAGCAGACTTGCAAATTGCTATAATTGCTTTAGCTTTGTCAGGCCAAATTTCTTTTACATTTTTTTGAAAACCTCTTGCTAACATTTTACTTTCCCTTCAAGTTTATTTATGATTTCCATAAGTTCAGGTTCATAAATTTCAGTATAGGAAGTATCAGGATCAAAACATCTACCTCCACCTATACATTCAGAAAATACAGTCATTTCGCCTGATTCAGATTCGTAAAGTTTCGCAACTTCCATTCCTATATCAAAATATGAAAGATCGTAAATGTCCTCATCCTCCAAGTTTTCGCACCAATCTGTAAAATCATTTTCGTCTATATCATCTTCAGAGAAATTACCATATTTATCTCTTTTTATAGACAAATAACGGTATATCATGCGCTCTTTTAGGTTTTCTATATCATTATCCCAATCGTAACAATTTTTCGTAATGGGATAAAATACAGAACCTACAGCACCTTTGAAACCGTCATCATGTTCAAAAGTATATTGAAGCACATAATATTCATTATCTACACGTGCTACAATTTTGTTGTAGTGTTTATCATTTCTTTTCATTTTTATACCTCCAATTATGATAGTAAAATCATTGTTAAAGTTGTAATAAAATATTGATCATCTATTGCATTTTTACTACCCTCCATTATGTGTATAGATATACCAGAAAATTCTGGAG
>Ga0272443_10000171_pt1 | contig 122929 bp, 114 predicted proteins | sample SSMAcet12_FD_193581 | JGI IMG/M metagenome (GOLD analysis project Ga0272443, IMG submission 193581) | Marine sediment archaeal communities from Little Sippewissett salt marsh, Falmouth, MA, United States - SSM-Acet-12 | ecosystem: Environmental > Aquatic > Marine > Wetlands > Sediment ... | reverse complement strand
GCGGCAACCAAGCCGTGGAGATCCGTAACCCTGAAAAGCAACAGGAAAAACTGGCCGCTTTTTTTGCCAAGATGGATCAAGCCCTGGAGCGCCGCAAGCTTACCAAGCTGAACATGATCCGCGAACTGGGGCGCAGCGCCCAGGAATTTCATGACAGCCTGGTGGGTTTGAAAATGCGCGCTTCCGAAAGGGCTTTGTTGGAAGAGTTCAAGATGCGCTACCGCGGCGTACTGGAAGAGTACCGCCTGGTCCGGCTTCAGGCCCAACCCAAACTCCTGACCGGCTTGGCTTCCGAATTGCGGAGCCTGGAAGCGGAGAAGTGGGCGCTGGTGTTCATGCAGAATGAACGTTTGCCCATGGTACATGAAAAGAGTCGACTTTTCAGCGCCCCCATGAGCCAGAGCACGGCTTCCCAGCTGGGCAAGTTCATTGACGAATGCGACAAACGCATCATCCAGGCCGCCGACATGGCCGTACATGTCCGCGATCTGCGTTCCCTCTTTACCGGCGCCAACGCCACGTTCCACCTCTTCCTCAGCGACCCGGAGGGTGAAGTCCTGGATACGGACCAACTGCGCTGGATGCCCGCCTTTTCCTCCTGGGAATCCGCGTTCCGCGATATCAGCCGGGACACCGGTGGCAGGATTCAAAACTCAACCCAGCTGGGTGAAGCACTGCGGCAATCAGCTCACCAGCGGGATATCTTCTACGCCTTGACCTTCCGGCCCGAATCACCCAGTGAACTCCGCTCGAAATTGCAGGTCCGGGTCAATCGCCCGGGTTTGAAAGTTGTCTTTGCGCGCCGCCTGGAAGCCATCGAGATCCAGCCTTTGACCATCACGCCGCCGGTATGGGCGGATGGCCACCTGAGATTCACCTTATCGGGGTTCCTGCGCGAAACCGGCGCCGACGGCTTGCTGAGCGGCAATGTGCGCTTACAGATAGGCAGTGAGATCCCGGATAAAGATCCGCTGGAATTTGCCAAAAGCATCCGCCCGTCGGGAGAAAAAGCCGAAGTCGACATGGGCCTGCATTTCCCCGCGCCCGGCGACTACCTCCTGAACATTGAAGCCTGGGACGAAATCGGCGACCAGACCGCCCACGCCCACATCAAGGTAAACATCCCGGCAGCCGAACCGCCGCCCGCCAGCGTCCGGAACGACGAAGTGGCGGAAGTTGACCCCCGGTTGACACCGGTCCTGGATAAAGCCGCGGACTATTGCCGCCGCCTGAAAAAAGCGGCGTTCCGCTTCTACTGCACCGAATGGGTGGATGAAACCGTATTGGAAAAAAACCGAATCAGCCGCCGCATGGAGCGCAATAGCCGTCACCTGCGTTACGACTACCAGGTCGTCGGCGCCGGGACGATCCAGGAACAACGGCGCCTGATCCGTGACGGCCGGAAGAAAGTAAACGTACCGAACGTGAAACTGGACACCCGTATCAAGTCCCATTATTCCGTTTTCATGCCCGTTACCCTGCTGGCTTTGGAAAACCGCTCCAAATACCGCTACAGCCTGGTGGAGACCGACCGGATCAAGCAGCGCCCCTGCGTGGTTGTGGATGTCGATCCACTGCACCTGACGGAAAGCGGCATAACCCATGGACGCGTATGGATCGACATCGACGATGGATCGGTAATCCGCATCGATGTGAACCCCCGCGGTATACAGGGCAGCGAAGCGATGATTCAAGCGGCGAAAAACATGTCGGCCAGGCTGGAACTGACCGCCACCCATTGGTACCTGGTTTCAAACAAGGGGATACGCTTCCCGTCGCTGACTGAATTCTCCGAAGCCTACATATTCGACAAGCTGTCACGCACCCGCGTGCGGACACGGGCCGTACCGGAAAAATACGGCGTCGTCAAGTACGTGCGGGAGCCTTACGAAGAAAGGGGACGCCGCCGGGTGGAATTCTACCACCTGCGCCAACAGTACAAGAACTACCGCTTCTTCCAGGTCAACAGCCGGGTCAAGGTACAATAGTTCCTGGCCCGGCTCCGTGCCGGCAACCGCGGGTGTTCAGGGTGCAGGTGCGGGCATGGCCGCGGGAAACCGCAGACGGTAGATACGGCCTCTATCCCGGCGCAGACGCATGTAGATCTCACGCCGACCGGGATCAGCCGTCCAGGACCACTGGGTGGTCCTGCCCCGGCCACTCTGGGATAAACCGTGCAGAAGATCCAGCGCTTGCCGGCGGTTCAACCCATCCCCAAGGCGCGAGAGACGGCCGGCGGCCCGTCGATACCTGCGACATCGCTGGCGGCGATCCTTCTCGGCGGGAAAGGGTGACTGCCGGAAATTGGTCAACACCTGCCAAGGCTGCGTCGAGCGCACAATCCGCCAGCCTGCCTGCCAATACTCCACCACCGCGGAGTTTCCCCTGGCATCCGCCAAAAAAAGGCTGTGACTCAGCAAGTTGCAGCCGTTGTCGTAGGCATGGAATCCGGTGGCAACACCCAGTGCCTGCTCGAGATCCGCGGCTTTGTCCAATACCTCCCTCACCCAATGGGTAACGAAACGGGCGGGCCGGGGAGGCGTTCGACTCACTCCGGTGCCGCCCACGTAGTTCAGGGCGGCAAAAACGCCTTTTTCATTGATACCTTCACAGGTGAGGTATGGCAAAAGAAACAAGCTCAGCCGCTTTCTCAACGGAGCCGCGTCCAAGTCATCGCCGGGCATGAACCCGAAATGTCTCATGTGCGCAAAAGCAATGGAAGCGTACCCCCGGGATGGCCGGCACAGCACTGCCACCGGATCGGTGTTGACATTGTCGAAATTCCGCCCCACACGGGCAGACCCATGAGTGTCCCGGAATGCAAATGAACTGCAACTGACCGGCCCTTTGTTTGCGTCATCCCCGCCGGGGGTTCCGGTTTGCGCCCGAGACCGCAATTCCCCCATCCGCAGAATCTGGGAGTAATCGCCCTGAAAAACCACTGTATACAACTTACCGGTTCGCTGGAGGCTTCGGCCCACATCGTTGCTGTCCACGGTCGAGAGCGGCGGGGCCTGGCCCAGGCCGTGGGCATGAAAAACCGCATCCACCACCTTCTCGTTCCGGGACGGCCCGCAGGCAGACATCAACAATCCGATCAAAAAAACCATGAGGGTTCCACAGTACGCGTTTCGTGGTCTAGGCAATTCTCCTCCTTGTACTGGAGATGATACGCATGCGAAAGGCTGCCGGTTACCCTTGAATTTCCGTTTCACCTGACAAACGCAAGCACCAAGCCGTGGGCAAGGGCCGCCGCCACCACCCGGCGCAAGGTTAAACGATTTTCGGCGTTGAAAACGCGGCAGATGATTTTTTTCTTGACAAGCCCGCGGATTCATGGTTAAATGTTTCTATGTGTAGAAACAAGCGGCAATCCAACCGCCTTCGCGGCGAACTCGGTGTCCCGGCTATCCAAGCAGTGACACCTGCCCCGGCCGCTTGGTACATCCGGATCCCCTGGGCGGTTCCCGCCGCCCATTGATTCCACCCCACCAATTTTCCTTTTATCCAAAATCCATATTCATGAAAAGGAGGCATCATGTCCACCATTATTCAATTGCCGCGCAATGAATTGCCCAGGCAATGGTACAACCTGGCCGCGGACCTCTCCCGGCCCGTTCCTCCGCCCCTGGGACCGGACGGGAATCCCGTCACCCCGGAGCAATTGGCACCGGTTTTTCCCGGTAACCTCATCGAGCAGGAAATGTGCACCCAGCGCTGGGTGGACATTCCCGCAGGCGTGTTGGAACTGCTCTCTCGCTGGAGGCCGACCCCCTTGCACCGGGCGGAGCGCCTGGAGCAGGCCTTGGGCACCCCGGCACGGATCTACTTCAAGAACGAAAGCGTCTCTCCCCCGGGGAGCCACAAACCCAATACCGCAGTGGCCCAAGCCTGGTACAACCGCGAGGCGGGAATCCGGCGCCTGACGACGGAAACCGGTGCCGGGCAATGGGGATCCGCCCTGGCTTATGCCTGCAGTATGCTGGGCATGGAGTGCAGGGTTTACATGGTTCGCATCAGTTTCGACCAGAAACCCATGCGCAAAACCATGATGCAGGCATGGGGCGCCCATTGCCTGGCCAGCCCCAGCAGCGAAACCGCCAGCGGTCGCCGCGTACTGGAGTCCGATCCCGATACTCCGGGCAGCCTGGGCATCGCCATCAGCGAGGCCGTGGAAGCCGCGGTATCAGACCCAACCGGCCGCACCAAGTACTCCCTGGGCAGTGTGCTCAACCACGTGATGCTGCACCAATCGGTCATCGGACAGGAAGCCCAGCAACAGATGAAATTGGCCGGGGAAAAGAAGGTAGACACCGTCATCGGCTGTGTGGGCGGGGGCAGTAACTTCGCCGGATTGGCCTTTCCCTTCGTGCGGGACAAGATCCACGGCCGGGAGATCGACATCATCCCAGTGGAACCCACATCCTGCCCCACCCTCACCCGTGCCCCCTACACCTATGATCATGGAGATGCCTCCCGGCTGACACCGCTTTTGGCCATGCACTCCCTGGGCCACGGTTTCATTCCCCCACCCATTCACGCCGGCGGGTTGCGTTACCACGGCATGGCCCCCATGGTATCCGAAGCGGCCATGGAAGGCCTCCTGCGCCCCCGGGCCTACCCGCAATTGCGTTGTTATGAAGCCGCCGCCATGTTCGCCCGTACCGAAGGCATGATCGTGGCGCCGGAAACCAGCCATGCCGTGGCCGCGGCCATCGACGAAGCCGTCCGCGCCCGCGAAGAAGGCCGCCAGCGGGTGATCCTCTTCAATCTAAGCGGTCACGGCCTGATGGACCTGTCCGGTTACGCGCGCTTCTTTAATGGAGATCTCACGGACCACGCCCTGCCTGAAAACGAAATGGCCGCGTCCTTGAGGGTGTTGCGCGACCTGCCGCGGCCACCCATTCCCGCCTGAAAGATCACCGTGCGGGGGAAGGGCGGCGTCAGTCGCCCTTCCCCGTTGCGCCATGGGATTCAGGTTCGGGGGGGCAAAAAAGATCCCCTTCTCCCCGAGAACACGGCGCCACTCATCCTGGTTTTCATCTCCGGGAACGGGTCGATCAAGTCCTTGTGCCCGAGGACTCGTTCAGACCAACATCTCGAATGGTACCGCCGCCAGTCGGGCAGCCGCCAGGATGCGTTCCTTTAAATCAAAACCCATGGTGCAGCGTACCCGGCAGGATTCGCAGTCCGTACACGCCAAGCGGCCGGGCACGACGCCCTCCAGGGTCTGCCGGGCCTTGGCGGCGTTGCGGTATCCATAAGCGTACATGTAGGCCCGCATCAGGGTCGGGATATCCGGAGCGTCAGCGCATTGGGCCAGGCAGCCGCCGCATTGGTCACAATACAATCCGGGCAATCCCGCCGCGTCCTTCAAACGCAGATCGGCTTCTTCAGCCGCGCTGAGAGCCAAATCACGCATAACCCCAAGATCCGTTTCCATTTCGGCGAAGGTGGAGAACCCGGGTATGGCTGTATGCACATTGGTATCGTTCAGAACCCATTTCAGGGCCGCGCCCATGTTGATGGGTTGCTTGCGTTGCTGATCCCAGAACACCCCCGCCTGGGTTTTCATGGCCACGACACCAAGTCCCGCAGAGGCCGCGGCGGCAATGGCCGACTGAACTTCCGCACGGTGGGGCTGCCGGAAGTTATATGCGGTCAACACCACGTCATACACCTTGGCGGCCACGGTGGCGCGGATGACTTCCGGTTCCCGGGTATGCGTCGTGATGCCGATAAAACGGGTTTTGCCTTCGCGGCGCAACTTCACCAATTCGTTCATGTACGGCTCGAAAGCCACGGCTTCGCCCTTGACCACATCATGGAGGTACAGGATATCCACGTATTCCAGTTGCAAGCGTTTGAGGCTTTCCTCTACGCGTTGCCGCAAAACAGCCGGCTTCCCCGGCGTGATAAAAAGGCCGGTTTTGTGGTCGATGGGCATATGCACCTTGGTGGCGATGATCAGGGAATCGCGTTTGCGTCCCTTGATCACACCGGCCAGCATCTCTTCATGCCGGCCACGGCCGTAACTATTGGCCGTATCCAAATGGGTGACTCCATTATCCAGGGCCGCAGAGTAAACAGCCGGATCCTGGGCTTGGGCGCCCATGCTGACCAGGGGGATCCGAATTCCCGTACGCCCCAGTGTACGGAAAATCCGCTTGCGACCGGGAGGTGCTTGCTCCGTATCTCCGGCACCCTGGACGATCCCCGGTACCAGTACGGCCCCCGCCGCGCCGACCATGCCGGTTTTCAGAAAACTGCGACGGGATGCTGCGACAGATTGCTTTTTCATGGGATTTCTCCTCGAATTTACATGGCCCGCAAGTCCGCGATGGACAAGTGGGGCTTTACCTTGAAACCTTCCGGAACGGTGTATACATCCGCAGGTGGATCCTGCTTTTTCATGGTCTCGATCCAGGTGCGGCTTTTGATGGGCGTACCTTCACGGTAACGGACACTGTCACTGCAAAGTGAGAATCCGGGAATCTGATTCAAGGCCTTTCGATACGCCGCCTCCATGCTGTTGAGCATGCGCAACTGACGGAAAAGCTTCTCCGCCGCAGTCACGTCAAAGAGCGTTTCCGAGGTATACCAATGGGTGGTTTCGGATTCGTTGTACTTCATGCCTTCATAGGGCACCCAGGAATGGATGCGGTAAGCCCGGCATTCCCGCCCGTCAATCTCCTTGCGTTCATTCGTGGCTTCCACCGAACCGGTCATGGGAAACCTCCCCATGCGTTCGATCAGGGGAGCGGGGAAAATGTCCGCCGGATTCAGGGGCAATGGGGCTTTGACGAAGGTCTTCTCCTCCTGGTTGATAAACAGAAACACTTGATTCCGGCCGTCCACTACCACCCGGCGGCTCCCCGAAATCAAGGCCATCCGGTTGTCGCCAACCCAGATGGAATGGGTGCGCTCTTCAGCGGGATTCACGCTGCCTCCGTTATAGTAGGCTTCCGTGCGGCTCTTTTGGAGCAGGAACACATCGGCACTGAGCCCGGCTGCCAACATGCACAGGCATAACAAAAGTGTCTTGGCTTTCATCATCATGACCTCCGCTAAGAATATACGAATGAAACAGCATGGAGTTCGATTTTTCATTAATCCGGACGGGTTTTTCCTTTTCCCATGGTTGGTGGGGCCGGCTTTCCAAGGTATAATGGCTTTCATGCATCACATCAAGATCCGGGGTGCCCGGGAACACAACCTGCGCAACATCGACGTGCAACTGCCCAGGGACCAGCTCATCGTCATCACCGGCCTTTCCGGAAGCGGAAAATCTTCCCTGGCCTTCGACACCCTTTACGCCGAAGGGCGACGGCGCTACGTGGAGTCACTCTCCGCATACGCACGCCAATTCCTGGGCCTTATGCACAAACCCGACATGGACGGAATCGACGGCCTCTCTCCGGCCATCGCCATTGAGCAGAAAACCACCAGCCGCAATCCCCGCAGTACAGTGGGTACCGTCACTGAAATTTACGATTACCTGCGCCTGCTCTTCGCCCGGGTGGGCATCCCCCATTGCCCGGTCCACGGCGTGACGATCGAACCCAGAACTCCCCAGAGCATCGCCGCTTCCATCACCGCTGAACTGCCCCCCGCCCATACAGTGCTCGCCCCCCTGGTACGCCGCAAGAAAGGTACATACGAAAAGCTGTTTGCCGACTTGCACCAGGAAGGGTTCACCCGCGTAAGGGTGAACGGGCAAATGGAACGTACCGACGATCCCCCCACCCTGGAACGTTATCGCCAACACAACATCGAGCTGGTGATGGACCGCTTGACCGAGCCCGACGAGACACGCCTATCCGAAGCCTGCGAGGCCGCCTTAACCCGTTCCGGGGGCTTGGTCCTCCTGGTGGACGGGAAAGGCAAAGACCACCTGTTCTCCGCAAGCATGGCGTGCCCTGTATGCGGCCTGTCTTTTGAGGAGCTGCAACCGCGCATGTTCTCGTTCAACAGTCCCTTCGGGGCCTGTCCCGATTGTCACGGTCTTGGCGTGGGCATGGAGTTCGATCCGGAACTTATCATCCCGGACCCATCACTGTGCATAGCGGACGGCGCGGTAGCCATGTACCGCAACGCCATGGACGGCTGGCGCGGACAGTACCTGGCCGCCGTGGCCCGCCATTTCGGCTTCGACATATTCACCCCCATCCAGCAACTGAATTCCCGGCAGTACCAGGCCCTGATGTTCGGCTCCGCGGAAAAGATCGCCTTTAAAATGAGCATGAAAAACGGAGAAGCCAACTGGTCTCACAAAGGAACCTGGGAAGGGCTGGCCCCGCAGGCCGAACGCCTGTTCCATCAAACCGAATCCGACTACCGCCGCCGTGAACTGGGAAAGTTCATGCGGACTTTTCCCTGCCCGAAATGCCAAGGCAAGCGTTTAAAGGAAAAGGTCCTGGCTGTGACCGTGGGCGATCGTTCCATTATCGACATCACGGATCTCTCCATTGACTCGGCGTTGGATTTCTTTCGCGGCCTGAAGACAGATGAACGCCGCAGTCGAATCTCCCGCCAGGTGGTGAATGAAATATCCGCCCGGCTGGAGTTCCTGCAAACCGTTGGCCTTGGGTACCTGAACCTCTCCCGCGGCGCGGGTTCACTTTCCGGCGGCGAAGCCCAGCGCATCCGCCTGGCCACCCAGATCGGCGCCAACCTCATGGGCGTACTCTACATCTTGGACGAGCCTTCCATCGGGTTGCACCAGCGGGACAACCGTCGCCTCATCGGCACCCTGCAGAAGTTGAAAGACCTGGGAAACACCGTGATCGTGGTGGAGCACGACGAGGAAACCATCCGTCACGCCGACCACGTGCTGGATATGGGGCCCGGCGCGGGATTGGAGGGAGGGCGAATCGTTGCCCAGGGCACTCCGGAAGAAATCGCTTCCCACCCGGAATCGTTAACCGGCCAATACCTCTCTGGAAACCGCCGCATCCCCATTCCAGCCAAACGGCGCAGCGGCGGTCCGTCGCTACGGGTCAGCGGCTGCCGCGAGCACAATCTGAAAAACATCACCGTCGACATTCCCACGGAAACCTTTACCGTGGTTAGCGGTGTGTCGGGCAGCGGAAAATCCACCCTGGTCTATAACATCATCTACCCGGGAATGATGCGCCTGCTTCACGGCTCGCGCATGGTTGCCGGCGCCCATGACTCCATGGAAACCCGGGACCACCTGGACAAGGTCATTGTCATTGATCAGAGCCCCATCGGGCGAACGCCGCGCAGCAATCCCGCGACCTACACCAAGGTTTTCGGTGATATCCGCCAGGTGTTCGCCCGCGCCCGGGAATCCCAGCTGCGTGGTTATGCTCCGGGTCGTTTTTCCTTTAACGTCAGGGGCGGACGTTGTGAAGCCTGCCACGGCGACGGGGTGATCAAGATCGAGATGAACTTTCTCCCCGACGTTTACGTGGAATGCGAAGAGTGCAAAGGCCGGCGCTATAACCGCGACACCTTGGAGGTCACCTTCAAAGGGCACTCCATCGCCGATGTGTTGGACATGAGCGTCAACGAAGCCCTTGACCTCTTCGCCAATCAGGCGGCCATCCGCAAACGACTGGAAACCTTGCAGCGGGTGGGCTTGGGCTACATCAAACTGGGACAGAGCTCGATCACCTTGAGCGGCGGCGAGGCGCAACGCATCAAACTCACCCGCGAGCTTTCCAAGCGGGATACCGGACGCACCCTATACTTGCTGGACGAACCCACAACCGGGCTGCACGCCCATGACATCCTGAAGCTGTTGGAGGTCCTCAACAGCCTGGTGGACCGGGGCAACACCGTGGTGGTCATCGAGCACAACCTGGACGTGATCAAGTGCGCGGACCACGTGATCGACCTTGGCCCGGAAGGCGGCGACGCAGGCGGCGAAGTCGTGGCAACGGGTACGCCCGAGGCAGTGGCGGGGAATCCCCGCAGCCATACAGGTAAATGCCTGGCGGGAGTGTTGCGTGATTGAACCCGCCCGCCTGCCCCGACTCCCGGGTTGTTATATCTTTCGGGATGCCCGGGGAAATCCCCTCTATATCGGCAAGGCCCGGGACCTGCACCAACGCGTATCCACTTATTTCCATTCCCGCGACTTGGGCCCCAGGATCCAGCGCATGCTCCACCTGGCCCGAGACGTGGATGTCATGGTCACCCGCAACGAAGTGGAAGCCATCCTGCTGGAAAACACCCTGATCAAAAAAAACCAGCCCCGTTTCAACGTGGACCTCAAGGACGCCAAAACCTACGCTTGGCTGCGCATCACAGCCGAGTCCTTTCCCCGCATCGTGACGGCCCGGCGGGTGGAGGGCCGGGGGGAGTACTACGGGCCTTTCGTTTCGGGCACAGCCCGCAACGAGATCCGCTCCACCCTGAACAACATCTTCGGTTTGCGCACCTGCCGACGGCTGCCCAAAAGGCCTTGCCTGCGCCGCCAGATGGGCACTTGCAGCGCACCCTGCATCGGAGCCGTGACTCCGGAAGAATACGCCGAAAGAATCGTCGACGCCCGGCAAGTTTTAAAGGGACGGGTGAATCACCTTATCCCGCGCCTGGAAAAACGCATGCAACACGCTTCAGCCGCATTGCGATACGAGCAGGCCCTGCAGTTGCGCAACCGCATCACCTCACTGCGCCGCATTCTGGACAAGCAACAGGTGCAGGCGGCCCGCCCGCGCCAGGCCGACATCATCCACAGCTTGACCCGGCAAGGGCAGACCTTCATCATGCGCTTCAGCGTACGGCGGGGAGTCCTTGAAGAAAAAGAGGAGTTTGTGCTGGAAGCGGGGGAAGGCCAACTGGAGGATTTTCTGTCCCGTTACTATGCCGAGCAGCCGGTTCCCCGGGAAGTGATCCTGCCCCGGGATCCAGGCCCGGGTCTACGGGAATGGTTGTGCGCACGCAGGGGCGGTGCCGTTGCCGTAACGGTTCCCCGGCGGGGAGACAAGCGGCGCCTCCTGGATCTGGTGGAAACCAACTTGAAAACAGCCTATCTGGGCAGCCGGGACACCTTGCGGGAACTGAAAGAACTGCTGGACCTGGACCGCATCCCCCTGGCCATGGAGTGTTTCGACATCTCGCATTTTCAGGGCAGCGCCATGGTGGCCTCCATGGTGCGTTTCATGAACGGTCGCCCCGTACCCGGTGCATACCGCCGCTTCCGCATCCGCAATGTGTCCGGGATCAACGACCCGGCCGCCATCTCCGAAGTGGTGCGGCGGCGTTACGAACGACTGTTGCGGGAGGGCGGAGACCTTCCCGACCTGGTGGTGGTGGATGGGGGGCTGCCCCAACACAACGCCGCCGGCCGGGCCCTGAATGAGCTCGGCCTGAACCTGCCGCTTATCGCCCTGGCCAAACGCGAGGAGGCAATCTACGTTGCCGCGGGCAAGCGGCCCGTATTGCTGGACCGGCGCCGGCCCGCCCTGCGCCTGCTGCAACGGCTGCGCGACGAATCCCACCGCTTCGCCCTGGCCTACCACCGATTGCTGCGCAACCGGGAGGCGACCTCATGAAGTTTGATTTGCATTCACCTTTTAAACCGGCGGGTTCACAGCCTGAAGCCATCCGCAACATTGAGGCGGCCCTGACCGCCGGATCCACGCATCAAACCCTCATGGGCGTGACCGGGTCCGGAAAAACCTTCACCGTTGCCAACATAGTCCAACGCATGCAACTCCCCACCCTGGTGCTCTCCCACAACAAAACCCTGGCGGCGCAGCTCTACAACGAATTCCGCGCCTTTTTCCCCCACAACCGCGTAGAGTACTACGTTTCCTATTACGACTATTACCAGCCGGAATCCTACATCCCCCAGAAGGACCAGTACATCGAAAAGGACATGTCCATCAACGAGCGCATCGAACAGATGCGCTTGGCGGCCGCGGCGTCACTGCTGTCCCGCCGGGACGTCATCGTGGTCGCATCGGTGTCCTGCATCTTCAGCGCGGGGAATCCCGCTTACTACCGGGGACTGGGCTTTGAAGTCGCCGCCGGCGGCCTGATGCCCAGGCGAACGCTGCTGGAGCGGCTCCTGCGCATCCGCTATGAACGCAACGACATGGAAATCAGCCCGGGTCGTTTCCGCGTGCGCGGCGACACCGTTGACCTGGTGCCGGGACACGGCAGCGACGTCATCCGCATAGAGATGTTCGGTGACACGGTGGAACGAATCTCCCGGATCAACCGCCTGAACGGGGATGTGTTGGAGCGCATGGACTACTACCATGTGTTCCCCGCGGGCCAATACGTCATTCCTGAAACAGCGCTGCAACGCGCCATGGAAAGCATCCGCAAGGAAATGGAGTCCCGTCTCCCCGTCCTGGGGCTTGTGGAAGCCCATCGTCTCAAACAACGCACGCTGTACGACTTGGAAATGCTGCAGGAAACCGGCTTCTGCAAGGGGATCGAGAACTATTCACGCCACTTCGACGATCGCCGCCCCGGAGAAAAGCCCTATTGCCTGCTGGACTATTTTCCCGACGATTTCATGCTGGTCATTGACGAAAGTCACCAGACAATCCCCCAGTTGCGTGGCATGTACCGCGGCGACTACGCCCGCAAAAAAAACCTGGTGGATTACGGATTTCGATTGCCCAGCGCTTTTGACAACCGGCCGTTGCGGTTCGATGAGTTTGAAGCCTACCTGGAAGTCCGTCCGGCCTTGTTCGTCTCCGCCACCCCCGGAGATTACGAACTCTCCCGCAGCGGCAAAGCGGTTGAACAGATCATCCGCCCCACCGGGCTTCTGGATCCCCCAGTGGAGGTCCGCCCGATCAACGGCCAGGTGGACGATCTGATGCGGGAGATCCACGCCGCCATCAAACGCGGTGACCGTTGTTTGCTGACCACCCTGACCAAACGCATGGCCGAAGAACTGACGGAGCACTTGGCGGGGCAGGGCGTTCATGCCCGCTACCTGCACTCGGAAATCGACACCTTGGAACGCAACGAAATCATCCGTGAATTGCGCCTGGGGACCTTTGATGTTTTGGTGGGCATCAACTTGCTGCGGGAAGGACTGGACATCCCGGAAGTGGGCTTCATCGGGATCCTGGACGCGGACAAGGAAGGCTTCCTGCGGGACGCCCGCAGCCTGATCCAGATCATCGGGCGCGCCGCACGCAACGCCAATTCCCGGGTCATCCTCTATGCGGAACACATCACGGCTTCCATGCAGGACGCCATGGACGAGACCCGGCGACGGCGGAATCTGCAACAGGACCACAACCGGCGCCACGGCATCGAGCCCCAATCCATTGCCAAACCGGTCAAGGAAAAAGTCGTCGAGGTCAGTGACAGCCGTCACCTGCCCAAGGCGGAACTGCCCAACCTGATCATCCAGTTGGAGAAAGAGATGCGCGACGCCGCGGAGAAACTGGATTTCGAACGGGCCATTGCCCTGCGCGACCGGGCAACGCGCTTAAAGCAACGCCTGGCCGCCGGTTGACTAATCAAGGGGAACCCGGTCCCAGAAAAAACGGCATCTTGCCACCGGTTCACCTCCCGGCCTGCGGCCGGCCACGAGCCAGGCATGATCAGGCGTTTCCCGGTATTCCAGCTCAAGGAATTCTCCCAGGTGCATCTCCGCCAGAAAGTTCACTTCCATGCGGCGCGGCAGGTGGCGGCGGTGGAAATCCTCATCGAAACCGTCCAGCATCCAGTCCACGTACCGGGTGTTGTTGACATGGCCATTGAGGTCGATGTCCGACCAGGATGCCGCCACGCGACGGGTATCGCCACTCCCATCCACATCGGGGATCCGCGGCGGCACCTCGTCCAAGGCGCGGACACCGCCGCAATCCGGAGGCAAGGGCAAAACATCCCGGGGCCGAACCGGGCGGCGGTTGTTGCGCTGCACCACCAGCCAGGCCGTTGTGGCGTTGATTAACACCCCGTTTTCCCCGGAAAACCGGAAATCCCGCAGGGCGAAAGCCCCCTTGTGGCCTGCCGGCCAGGTATCCAGATCAAGTTCGTCTCCCCAACCGGGCTGCCCTTGCCATTCCACGACAATGCGCGACAAAACCCAGAAAAGGCCGTCCCGGGCCAGATGAGAGTATCCGAACCCCAGGGATTCCGCATGCCGCCAAGCGCTCTCCTGCATCATGGCGCAGATGGCCGCCGGCCGGGCCCGCTGGAACAGGTCCACATCCCGGCTGTCCACGCGCAGACGGACACGATGCCGCAAAACGTTCTCCTCCTGAAGATGCTGCATGCGCTGAATCCCGGGATCAGATCAGGCGCAGAATGGACAACAACAGGAGCAACAAGACCATGAGAAATCCGATCAAGCGCTGCACGGACACCTCCTCGTTGCACTACACCATAACCCGAGCGGTATTGCAAGGCTTTTCGCTTTTGCTCCAATCGGTCCTTGTCGACATCAATGCCGGTTAGGTGGATCGATCATGCGGCGACAATGGCTCCCCTGCTCACCGGCCGGGGGCACCGTCCTCCAAGCTGGCGCACATAATTCCTCCCGGACCGGGATAACTCCGGGCTTTCCATAACATATGTTACTTCAGATGGTTATTCCTTGCTTCAACCCCGGTTGCGATTCTGCCGGCGCCTGCACGCACCTTGCCGCATTGACGGCGCCATGCTACTATGATGCCAACGCACAACTCCCCGGCCCGGATTCCCCGGGCAGAGGGAGGGGAAACATGTCTATCGCCATGCAGGGGAGCGGGGACGGCGGGCGATCACCGCAAGAATGGCCCCGGGAACCACGCAGTTGTTCAGCCCTTGTTCAAGAGGTTGTCCGCATTGTCCTGGACAGTGACCTTACGGAATTGGGACTCATGAACCTGGAGCATTTGTCCATCCTCACCAGGACAAGCCGATCAAGGCTCTGTCGCCGCTTCAGGGAAGAAACCGGCCATTGCCTGGCCGACTACATTCGCGTTGCCAAGATGGTGCGCAGTGCCTTGACGCTGCTGCGGGAGCCCAACCTTCGCGTGCGGGACGTCATGGAACAAGCGGGGTTTTCCTGCCCGGATCACTTCCGACGGGTATTCCGCTCGTGTTTCTGCCGTCCGCCGTCGAGTTTCCGCCTGCTCAACGGATCCCCGCCGCCGTCGAGGACTTGATTTCATTGCGGCGGGCCGTTACCATGGCGATCAGGGAAAAGGAGTGCCATGAAACGCATAGCCATTTTCGCTTTCAGCGGCGAGGTGACCACATTCGCCCATGTATTGCTCAACTCAGTGGAGTTGATGGACCAGGGATTTGACACCCGCCTGATCATCGAGGGCGCAGCCACCGGATTGTTGACCAAGCTGGAAAGGGATGACGCCGATTGGGGCGGATTGTTCCGCAGGGCATTGGCGACCGGGGTTATCTTCGGTGTTTGCCGGGCCTGTGCCGCCAAGACCGGCGGCCTGGCGGCAGCGGAACGGATCGGTCTGCCCATCCTGGACGAGATGTCCGGGCACCCTGCTTTCGCCACGCAATTGCGTGAAGGATACGACATCATCTCCCTCTGAGCGTAACGGGTTCCGTTCATATACGAGCGCCCCGCCCCCGTCCCAAAGCCGGCGGCTTGTCGTTCCGGTAATCAGGGGTCACCAGAAAAAGGCCAGCTGCAGCACCACAATGGTTGCGGTAAGTCCCCAAGCCCAGGCCAAGTGGCCCCCGGAAATGCGGATTAAAGGTACCCGGCTGCCCCATCCCCGGACAGCCAGCATGCGGGAAAGCGACGCTTCAAGCACCAGCCAAACCAATCCGGGGATGAGTCCGGCCAGGAAACCGATGAGCGGTCCACGGCCAGTGGCCGCCAACACGGTAACCACCATTACCTGCCAGGGCAGAAGGCCGATCAGGTAAACAAGGATGCGCCGCTTCACGCCGTCTTTGGGCCCTACTCCGACCAGGGGCAACAGATAAGTCCGCAGCAGGGCTCCGGCCAGGACAAACAATACCCCGGCAACGAGAATAATCCATGGGGGAAATCCGTACTTAATGGCAAAGGTCCAGTCCGAGTCCACTTTCCGCAATGGATCGGACAATTGGTGCATACCCGTCACCAACAGCCCGACCGCGGCGGTCAGGTAAAGCGGCAGGCGCCAGGCGGTGGGCTTTTTCAACAGACCCAGGGCCAGCAGCAATCCCAGGGGCGCGCCGATCCAGCCCCCGGCCAGGTATAGAAATTGCCAGTCCGGCACATAAGAGCTGACATTGTAGCCCGGGAAAACGGGGTGGAAGTAAAACCGCAGCGCCGTGCCTCCCTGGATCCATACCGCCAGCATATGGCCGAGTTCATGCAGGACTTCGGCAAAACAATAAGCGAACCCCGTACAGCCCAGAAAAAACAGTCCCGACATCCACGGCGAAGTCTGCTGGCGCAATGAAACCTCCCCAAGTGCATTTCCAATACGTTTGCCGGCCGCAAGCTGTTTGCCCGCCCCGACCGTGGTCATCATAGTGGTCGGGGAAACCGCTGCCAGGGCGCCCATGGCCCTGGCGATGACAGCGGGGACTTCCGCCAATCCGGAAAAGTCATTCCCGGCGGCAGCTCCGGTGCCACTTCAGCAGAGCGGCACCGGAGCCGGCAGGACCACTAGTTCGCCGAGTAGTAAAAAATCTGAAGCGATCCGTTGGTGTCGCGGATAATCACCTTGTACCGGGCCGGGAATCCCGATGGGCGGTGCTTGAAGCTGCCTTTCAGCTGTGTCCCGTTCAGGCCGGTGAATTCCTTGATCAATGTGCGGGGATCCGGCTGACCCTTTTCCTGGTAGTAGAACTTCAAAAAGTCCTGGCCGTACACTTCGTATTCCAGAATGGCGTTGGGGCCGGGGAAAATCCCCCCCTCCCGCTTGACATTGAAATTGTATCCTCCCATGGGGCGGCTCTCTACGGTCACATCCAGAAGCGGGGATCGTACGACCGTTGAGAAACGCTTCAACCGCAATTGGAAGGTACTGGACACGGACACCTGGACTGTATGGGTGGTGTTGACCGCCCCCCCGATCTGGCCCGGGAAGGTGTGCAGCACCCGGTTGGCAACCACGTCCACCAGGTCCGCCGTCATGGCGCCCTCAAAGCCCACTTTGAAGGTGACCACCCCGGGACCGTTGATTTTTGCGGGAGAAACGGAAAACTGCTTGACCTTGGGCGGGTTGGTGGCGGTATAGAGTTCTTTCTCCACCCAGCTGCCCTTGTCCCGGCGCAGCAGGCGCAGGCGCCATTGAGCACCGGCATGACGCTTGATTTTTTCAACACCGTATACCCTGGCCCCGTTGTTGCCGGAAATCTGCAGATTCTGTTTGCCATGCGGGTCCGCGGGGTCCGCGTGAAGGGGGGACAATTCCGCCCGCAGGGCATTGGAGTAATCAAAGCGGAAGGATGCCTCGGCGCCCCAGGGGCCCTGAACCGGCTCGATCTGGGCCTGATTGACCACCACGTCGGGATACTTGGGCTTGATCTTAACTGAGACGCGCTTTTCATCAAACTTGGAGCCTTTTCTGGCGATCAGGTTGAAATCCCTGGTCAATTCACCGAGACGGTACAAGAGCTCGCTGTGTTTGGTATCAAAAGAAGTGGCGAAAACAATGCGTCCAGAGGGGGAGGAGGAGGTCCAGGCCGCGGGGGATTCCGGCAGGTTGTGAATATCGTAACGGATCAACTCGACCTTGTCCGCACCCTGGGTCTGGTACTCTAAAGTGATGGTGCCCGGATAGGTGACATTGGAGTTGACCAGGTTGAATTTGAGGATTTTAGGCCCTGAAATCAAGAATAACCCGGGCCTGACCACCAATTGGTTTTTGCCCTTGTTTTGGATCTGGTATACCGGGTTTCCCGGTCGGGGGGGGATCATCTGCAAATCTGAAGCCAACAGGATTTTAAATACCGCGCTTTTGCCCGTGACCGCGCCTTGGGTGACAATGGCTTGATAATCGCCTGGAGGGCAAACAACCCCGGGAGTCCCGAGAGCCACTGTGTACGTTCCCAAGCCAGCGGCTATACCTGACGACACTTTGTGACTGAGACCTTTGGACAACTCAAGCAGCGCGATTTCCACGGTCCCGGAAACGTTCGCCGCCGTCCAGCGTACTGGGAAGCTGCTTCCCTGTTTCACGGAAAATCCGGCGGCCGGCGCGGTGACGCGAATGGATGCGTTTTTCGGGGGCGAAGGGTCGGCAATAGAGAAAGGCTTGTCACTGAAGTCAAGTGCCGAACCTCCTTGGAGTTCAACCTGAACGCGGTAATTCGCCCCAGCCCCGGGAAAAGGTAAATTCGTGGCGCCCACGTTCCAGCTATAAAAATGTTGAGTCGCGGGAATTCCCGATGCAATAATGCCCACAGGAGCGCCGCCTTTCAGCAGCTTTATTCTGAATGTTCCCGAGTTGATGCCCGGAGCGGTCCAGGTGATATTGCTGCTGCTGCCACGGGACCAGTTCTCGCCTCCGTTGGGGCTTGTGACCTGGATCGATCCCGATGGGGCCGGTGCCGACGAAGTAATATCGAAAGGCGCGTCGCTGAAATCACTGGGCGTTGCCCCTTGCAGGCGGATCTTGATCGTGTACCCGGCTCCGGGTCCCTGTGCCGCAACTGATTGCAGGGCACCGACTTTCCATTTGTATGCGCCCTGTCCCACGGGGATGTTGTAGGCCACGGTGCCGAGATTGATGCCACCCCGCCACAGGGTCAGTTTTACATTACCCGAGGCGATTTGCGAGCTGGTCCATTTAATGGTCTGATCACTGCCTTTCTGCCATTTCTCTCCCCCGTTGGGGGCGATGATCGTGATAGAGGCGGCGAAAACACCCAGAGACAAAGTCATCATGAGGGTGAAAAATGCGGTTTTCCTGGCAAACATGGATCGTCCTCCTTGATTGATGGGTATGCAAATATATAACAATCCAGATGGATTTATCTCATTCCGCCCGGCATTGTCTGCTTCGGAATCGCCATGGAGTAAATAACTTGATTCCCCTGCAGAGATGACGTATATTCTCGTGATGGAACCCTGGCAAATCCGCCTCTACCGCCACAGCTTGATGAAACGTGATAAAGTTGACCTGGTTTCCCGATACGTAGATTTCAACGAGCGCCGGGTGTTCGACCTGGGATGTTCCAACGGCGCGGTATCCCATTTCCTTAAAAAACAGGGGGGGGATTGGGTTCATTCCGACCTTGACCTGGACAACCTGAAAACCGCCCGGCCCGTTCTGGGCCCCCGCCTTTTCCAGATGGGGGAATCCCGCCTGCCCTTGAAAAAGGCAAGCATGGACACGGTGATGGCCCTGGACATCCTGGAACACTTAAACCGGGACAGTGAAATGGTGGAGGAAATCCACCGCGTTTTGCGCCCGGGCGGCCAGGTGGTGGTTTCCACCCCCATCAGCGGCCGTTTCTTTTTGATCAACCGCCTGAAACGCCTGGCCGGCATGGGGCCCGAGATCTACGGCCATGTACGCGAAGGTTATTCCCTGCGCGAACTCACCGCCTTGATGGAAGACAAGGGATTTGAGGTGACCCGGGCCGGGACTTACGCCAAGTTCTTTACAGAACTGTGCGAGTTCCTGTTGAACCTTGTGTTTACCCGGCTGAACCGGGTGAAACGCAGCCGCTTGCGCTCAGGCGCCATCTCCCCCTCTTCCTCAGACGACCTGGATCGCCACGGCGGGCTGTACCGCGTCTATACCCGGTTTGTCTACCCACTGGTCCGGTTGTTCACACGGCTGGACCGCTTGCTGCCCTTTAAAACAGGCTACGCCACTCTGGTGATCGCCCGCAAACCCGGGCCCGGCGAGTCTCAGTCCGATCCGGCGCCTTAACCGACTCGAGCTCATCGCAACCATTGCGTTCTGCAAGGTTTCCGGAAAAATAAAATCACTTGCGGCATCGGGAGAGCGGGTCGCATGCCAATCGCTCTCAACGGGTTCTTCCAGCCCTACCCTCCGCCACAAGCCGGCGGCTATCGATGCATCCTGATCACCGCGGGTACGGATTGCGTTCACCTTGCAATTCAGGTACACTCGGGTCATGAGGCGGAAACAAGCTATTTCCGTTCTGGTTCCCCTGCTGGCTCTGATCGCGGCGGGGGGGTGGTTCGTGCTTAAAAAGTTGCACCCCGCACCACGGCCCACCCGTATTCTGTGCATGGGTGACAGCATCACGGCCTCCGGATACGGTGACTACACCAAACACATGGCTGATCGCTTCCGGGCCCGGGATCTGGATGTGGAGGTGATCAGCGCGGCCCGTCCCGGCAACACCTCCGGCGAATACCTCAGTTGGATGCGCGAAACCCGGCTGCTGAAACGAACCGCGCCCCACCTGGTGGTGTTGATGCTGGGCACAAACGACTCCCGCATCGACGGTGATCACACCCCGACCCCCCGGTTCCGCGAACACATGGAAAACATCATGGACCGGATCCAATCCCACCGCAATCCCGACACCACCACCCCGGCGGTGATCCTGGCCACGGTGCCGCCCATCCCGTCATTATCCCTCAAGGTATTCAGCAAGGAATCCCAAAACCGCATTGAGAACGAGATCAATCCGGTCATTCGGAAATTGGCCGCGAAATACCGGCTTCACCTTGCGGAGGTTCACCGCTTTTTCAAGCAGCGACCGGAATTGCTGCCCGGGGTTCACCCCTCCCCGCAAGGCTACCTGGCACTGGGGGATTTCCTTTTTCGTGAAGCGCGCACCTTTCTGGCCGGACAGAAGACCGCCAGTCAAGAGGAACGGCTTCCCGCGGGCTTGAAGGGAACAATTGCATTTGAATCCAACCGCGGGGGGAATTTCGACATCTACCTTCTGGATGCCAAGGGCGTGCGCCGGTTGACCCGCTCACCCGCCCGGGACGGCTACCCGTCATTCTCTCCCGAGGGTGACCGGATAGCCTTCGAATCCAACCGGGACGGCCGTTTCGAAATCCACGTCGCGGACCGGCAGGGACGGGTGAAAAAACTTTTCCCCTCGCCTACCCGGGACCGTTCCCCCTGGTGGAGCATGGACGGCCGCTACATCTACTTCGACCGCTTGGTGAACCGGCGGGAGCAGGTATTCCGTTTCGCTTTTTCCACTGGGAGTGTGGAAAGGGTCACCAATCAATCTCGGCGAACCGGCCTGCCCACCGTGTCTCCCAATGGCGACACCCTCCTGGTAACGGGTCATCGCCTCATGGGCTGGAACCTGTTTCGCATCCGCCTGTCCGACGGCAAAGAGGAAATCTTCAGCCCCGGATACGCCGGCTGCCGCGCCAAGTACTCTCACTCCGGATCGTTTGTCGCCTTTGTGTCCCACAAATTTGACCATCGGGGAGACATCATCCTCACTCCCGCGAAAACATTCGAACCGGTCCGCCTGACCGTGGACGGCGACCGCCATGACTACTATCCCGCTTTTTCCCCGGACGACCGCCACATCGTCTATGCCTCGGGTCCCCAGCTGAAAGACGGCAACTACGATCTGCGTATCATGGAGATCGCCACCCGGCGGATCTGGACCGTCACCAATGATCCCGCCACCGACTACAAACCCGTATGGTCAAAATGAAACCCCGGGCTCAACAGGTTTTGTTACGGATCATACTGCCCCTGGCCGTCACGGCCCTGGTGGCCTGGCTCTTTTTCCGCCACATAACTCCGGCAGATATCTTTGACGCCCTGATGCGTCTCCCCGCCTCCGCCTACGCCGGCTTCATCGCCCTCTCCCTGGTCGGGACCATGCTGCGAGCGTGGAAATACCGAATACTGATTTCCCGACAACTTGGTTTCGGTGAGATGGTATTGATTACCCTGGTCAGAAACTTCGCGGTGGACCTGTTACCGGCCCGTACCGCCTCCCTGGCTTTCTATACGGCCCTCACCCGGCGTCGGGGTCTCTCATTGGAGGAAGGCGGCGCCAGTTTCGTCGTGGCCATATTTTACGATGTACTGGCCCTTTCACTTATGCTGGGAGGACTGCTTATATTCTTCCCGCCCCCGGTTTCCGTACAGGATTTTATATTTACCGGCATGGGGTTCTTGTTTCTCCTGTCTCTGGCATTGATCCTTTTCCCGGCACCCATCTTGCGGCGCTTGTTGCGGTGGCCGGCTCTCAACCGCCGCCCGAAATTATCGGGTACACTGCAAACGCTCTCCGCTTATATGGATGCCCATGCGAATATGGCGGAGCGGGTAAAACTGCTCTTGTTGAGCCTGGCCATCCGGCTGGTGAAATACGTATCGGTTTTTATCCTCTTCTGCGCCCTGGTACCCGTGGAGCGTAACCTGGCCGGATTTTCCCATTTCTCCCTGGGATTGGCGGGCACGGAAATGTCCGCCCTGCTCCCCATCCAGGGAGCCGGGGGATTCGGAACCTGGGAGATGGCGTTTGAACTGGTGTTCCGGGGCCTGGGGTCCGGCCTGGCCGACCTGAGGTTAACCGCCCTGGTGATCCATATCACCACCCAGGCCTGGGAATACGCCATCGGCTTGCTGGCCTTCCTGTCTTTGTGGCTGATGGGAAGGCGCCGGGAGAAAGTGGAAAACAACCAGTAAGTGCCCGGCCCCCCGCGCCCATACTGGCAGGATTATTTGTTAATTTCTATATTTTCAATCAAGAACAGATGCATGTGTTCCAACTGGTCATCCGTCTGAATCCACAAAAAGGGAAGCAGGATTCCATTCACTTCCCGGTAATCGTAATAATAGGTGATGGTTCTGGGTCCTTCGGTGATCTTGCCGTTCTGCATTCGATATGACGGTTCTTTTGTCATTTTTAGCAGCCCGTCTGATTGATCAAAACAATAGATAATTTTGGTGCCATCGGCCCATGTGGCCTCCAGTTTATGGAACTCTGAAAATTCCACCCGGGTTTTCCCCAGGTAATTCAGTTGAATTCCCATTTTCCGGTAATCCAGAAAGGGCCCGTTCAGGTCTGCCTTTCTCCTGAACTGGTCCACCACCTTTCCCTGGAGTTCTTTTTTTTGATTTTTGTGGATGTTCCAAAGTTTTTCACCGTCAAAAAACAGATACCGTTCACTTCCATGCCGCTGGGATTTCAATGTTCCCTTCCTGTCAATCCTTTGTGTTACCAAATATCCCGGCATGGTCTGCATGAAAACTTTGTATTTCATCACCTTTGATTGAACAGCCCTGAGGTTCTCCTCACCCCCCAGGGCCGAAATGTATTTTTTAACAATATCATCTGCGGAAGGTGAATCCGCTCCGCCAGCCGCCTGTAAAAATACGGCAGCCGCTCCAATCAGCATGAGCGGCAATGTCAGACCAACGATTCTTCTTTTGTCTCTCCCCATCATATTACCTCCATAGATATCTATTTCTTTTATTTCTTTATTATAGAAATTCTCCGTTTGCGGGTGACTGATAGGAAACCCAATTCCCCCACAATTTGATTCTAGGACCTGGACTTGGGAATTTCAAGGAAATTTTCAGTACAAGGGGTGAAGCAAATCCTCTTCCGGAAGGTTCTGAACGGCTGACCGGGCAATTTGTGCGAAAAGCACGTAGAATCACGGGTTTTTTGCAATCCAGCATAAACCACTGCCAGGAAGCACTCTGCATTGAGCCACCTACTCGTGCAAGCTGGAGGTAGCCCGCTTTCTGAATAGTTCAGCGATTGAGGTGACGCCCGGGCGGGCGCGGCTGAGGGATACGCATCGGCGGCTGGCCTTCCTGGGTTTGTGGCTGATGGGCCGCAGAAAGGCGAAGGGTCAATGGCAAAGGGAGACGCGCTTTAAGCCCGAATCCCCGCTGCTTATTGTCTCCCCGACTTCCCTTCTCCCGGGCGCACACGCAGGTGCGCCCCTACGCCTGATTCCGTCCTTTGTTCCCCTTCCGTGTATTTCCGTGTGTTCCGTGGTGTGTGTTTTTCTCGGCCCATGGGCGGTTCGCAAACCGCCCCTACATCTTTTCCCCCCTCAACCACTCAACTTCCCTATTCCGGGCGGGTTTAAAACCCACTCCTACCCAGGGTTTTCCCTGTCACCTGCCTACCTGATACCTGTCACCTTTTTTCAACTTCTTCCCTCTTCAACTTTTCAACTCTTCAACTTTTCAACTTTACCTAGGGCATTCTGTGGGTGAGGATCTGTTTCAGGTATTCCCGGGGAATCCCCAGGAAGGTGTCCCGCCACAGACGGTCGCAATCGGTACAGGCGGGGAATTCACGGTAACGTTTCTCCCGCAAGCCTTTGCGCAACCGCTGCATGGGCTCATCGTTCCAGATCTCACGCATGCTCTTTTCGCGCACGTTGCCCACCACGTAACGGGCAAAGAAGTCCTGGGAACAAGGCGACACATCTCCGTTCCAAAGTATCAGCATGGAGCTCCACAGGAAAGTGCAGGGAGCATAGCGACGGCGGCGGTAATGGGTTTTCAGATAGCCGGCCCAATTGTGGGGTTTCTTGACCACCAGCTCGTCAAGCCCCAGTTCCTTGAACTCGCGGATGAAACGTTCCTGTTTTTCCCGCGCCATTTGTGAGTCGTTAAACTCGATCACCTCAATGGCTACCCGCGGCGTCCGGCGGCCCAACTCCTTGCGGATAAGCAGCAGGTTCCGGATATTGCGGACCACTTCATCGAAGTCGGCCCCCACCCGGTTCTTCTCGTAGTCTGCCTTGACAAAGCCGTCAAATGAGAATGAAAGGCGCTTGAGTCCGGATTCCACCAAGCCCCTGGACATCTCTTCGTTCAGCAGGACTCCGTTGGTATGCAGTTTGGTGAAACGGATCCGTTGCGCCGCGTAGCGGATCATGTCCACGGCTTCGGGATGCAGCAGAGACTCGCCCCGATGGTTCAGGGTCATGTCAAAGATGAACCCCCGGGCTTCGTCGATCACTTTGCGGAACACATCCCAATCCATGGGCCCTTTCAGTGAATCGTCCAGGTCCTTGTTGGGACAGAAGCTGCATCGCAGGTTGCACCCGCCGTGCAACTCCACCCAGAGACGGAAAGGCATGGCCGTGGCATGGATCCGGCGGCGACGGAAATTGCGCCAAATCCGGTAGAGCCGATGGTAATATTTGATTTCATGCAGCATGAGGCCTCATTATACCACAACCCCCGCCGCCCTTGATGGGGCGAAAATCAAATTGACAAGGCGGCGGCTTTTTCTTATACTTGCCTTTTCCACTGGCGGAGGCGGATATGCAGAAAGAACACGTACGTGATTTCTATGATGTGGTCTGGACGGAGTACGTGCCGGAATTTGAAGAAAGCAAGCGTCACCTGGAGTTGTTTTTCTCGGCTGACGAAGTACGGGACAAGGAGATCCTGGACTGCGGATGCGGTACCGGGATTTTTTCAAATATCTTCGCCTCCATGGACGCCCGCAAGGTGACCGGTCTGGACATCTCCCCGGGCAGCCTGGGAACCGGACGAAAGATCCAGGCCGACCTGGGCCTGAAGAACCTGGAATTCATTGAAGGAGATATGTTGTCACTTCCCTGGGACGATGCCGCTTTCGATATCGTATGGGCCTGGGGCAGCGCTCATCACACCGAAGACCCCGACCGGGCCCTGAAAGAAATCGAACGGGTCCTGCGTCCCGGCGGCGGTTTGCTGCTGGCCTTGTACAAAAAAACCCGCCTGACCTGGATCCACGAAATCATCCGCAAAACCCTGATCCGGACTCCGAAATCATGGTGGCTGCCCCTGGCCAGAATCATGGCCTTCTTTCTCTGGCCGGTGGTGAAACTGCGCGAACTCTTCCGCAAAAAAGCCCGGGGTGGGGAATCCCTTTCCGAGTTGATCCTGGACTGGTATTTCGTCCCCATCCGTCATTACTACGACCCGGCTACCATACGTGACTTCCTTGAGTCCCGGGGCTACGCCGTAGAGAAATACCATCCGGGCAGCGGACGTTTCGAGAGCGCGTCGAACTTCATTTTCAAGGCCCGCAAGCCATCGTGATGCCATGCGCGTATGCATCCTGGGGTTGCACAGCCCCATAGGCCGCCACATGGCGGCCGCACTCGCCGCCCGAAATCACCAGGTAATCGGAACATCCCGGGCGTCCCGGCCCAGGGAGGACCTGGCTTCACTCGTGGAGAACTACCATTCCCTCCACCTGGGTGAAGCGGCGGATCCCAACTGGTTCTCCAATGTGGACGCGGTGGTTTACCTGGCCCATGACCATTCCCGCGGCGCAACGCGACGCAACGTGCAGGGCATCCAAGACTGGTTCCACACCGCCAGCACGGCCGGGGCAAACCGCCACCTGTTTTTCACCAGCTACTCTTCAAAGGCGGAAAGCCGTACCGACTATGGCTCGATCAAGTTTGAGCTGGAATCCTTTTTCATCTCCCGGCAGCAGTGGATCGTTCGCCCGGGGCTGGTGACAAGCGCTGAAGGGCTGTTCGGCCGCATGCTTCGCATGGTGCAAAAACTCCCCATGCTGCCCCTGTTGGACGGGGGACGCGATCCCGTCCCCCTTGTGGCGCTGGAGAGCGTGTCCACAGCGGTCATCACCATCCTTGAGAAATCCATGGCCCCTGGGAGCTGGAATCTGCATCATCCGCCGCCGCTCTCCATGAAAGAGTTGCTCGTATGCATGCGCCGCCTGACAAAAAGCCACTGCCGTTTCATTCCGATCCCCGCGGCCCTTCCCTTTGCTTTGTTGAGGTTCACCGAATTGCTTGGCCTGCGCCTCCCGCTTTCAGCGGACAGCATCGCCGCCATGAAGGAGAACCGGGGGATTATGCGTCCATCCAACTTGGCCGACCTGGGTATCCAGGATCCGCCCCTGAAAGAACAGGTTACGCGTCTCATCCGCAAGACTTCGGGAGAAGCCGCTCAATGAGACAGTCGGCAAACCGCAAGCCCATGCCCCGTATCATCTGGGCCATCCTGGCTGCAGGAATCCTGCTGCGCATCCTATTCCCCCTGGCCGATCCCCCGCCGGGTCTCACCATCAGTGGGGCTCCCGTTGGCGATCCGGGCCAGCACAGCTACGGCGCCCGCAACCGGGTAATGTTCGGCCAATGGTCTTTTGACGACTGGCAACCCCACCTGGGATCCCCCCTGATCTCTACGGCGTTGAACCTGTTAACCTACCAATGGCTGGGCATCCGTTTTTCCACCCACAAAGCCATCCCCATCTTTTTCTCTATACTTTCCTTCCTGGCGTTTTTCTGTCTCCTGCGCCGCCGCTTGCCGCCAAGGGTCGTCACCGCGGCTTCACTATTCGCCGCCATGAGTTTCCCCTTGCTCATGTACGCCCGTACGGCCAACCGCTACATGCCAATGATCTGCTTTTTCATCCTGTCCCTGCATTGGTTTATCCGTGGGGCAGAAAAAGGCCGGCGGCGTGACTTTTTTTTCGCGGCCATCTTCTTTCTTCTGGCCTACGCCTCGCAGAATCACATCCTCTACATGGCCGGTTTCTATGCCGCCCTGGGCGCATTCTGGCTGATCCGGCACCGGCTTCGCTGGACAAACCTTGCCGTTTTCTGGGGAACCACCGCGGCCGGATTGACGGCCTGGTACCTGCTGGTGTTTTTTCCCCACCGGGATTTCTTTTCTCATTTCGTGGCCCACAACCAATTGGTCCGCCGGATTCACAGCCTGTCCAGCCTCCTGGCCAATGTTGCGGACAACCCTTTCGCCTTGCAGTTTCGCCACGATGCGTTGTTGCTCTTGCTGACTTCATTGGGGGTAGGCGTGGCCGCGGCCTTGTGGATACGCCGCGGCCGATTGCCCTTGATCATCGAAGCCGGTGTGTTCTGGCTGGCGTCTTGCGCCGGATTCCATGCCATCTGGAGTTATCGCCCCACCCGTTTCTATCTCCTGCCCATCTTTGCCGCGGCCATGATCGGCGCATGGTGGCTGCACCGGATGGTTGAACGGCAACGGTTCACCCATCGTGCATGGGAATGGGCGGCCGCCGCCGCGGGTACGGCGGCGGGCCTTTTGCTGGTGGGGGGGATCCGCTACGGTCCCAGCCTGTTGCGCTTTGTCAAAAGCAGCCTATCGGCGGCAATCACCCTGGCAATCATTTCGACATTGCTGCTGCTGCTGACGTTCGCGGCCCGCCCCACTCGACGTTGGGCCGCATTGGGTATTCTGATCATCGCCGCCGCTATCAACCTGTCACGTTTCACCCATTGGGCGATTCACCGGGAATACCGTATCGTCAGGACCGCCGATGTGCTCACCCGGGCCCTGCCGCCCACGGTGATAGCGGGCAATTGGGCATCCGTTCTGTCAATCGGAGGCCCACACCGCACCCACCTGCTGTCCGGGGAAATGGGCATCAACTGGCGCGCCGGTTTCCTGGAAAACCACGGTGTTCAATACCTGCTGTTGACCCGGGGACACTTCGCAGATGAATACCGTGAATACATGCGCCTTTTCCCCCGGCAACTGCGGCATGCCCGGCTGGCGGCCAACTTCCCCATCTATACGGCCAATGTGCAGTTGTGGGAGCTTGATCCCGCACCCGGTAAAAAGGGCACCGTTGAGATGGAATCCCTGACCCGCAGGCCCGGCCACGTTGAATTCGACCCCCAAGCTTCGAAAAAAATGGCGCTCTCGTTGCCGGCGGGAAGGGATTGCCGTATCCAATACCCCCCGGAAGCGGCCCTGAATTCAGGCGATCACCTGGAGCTGCGCGCCCGGGGACATTTCCGCATGCACATCGAGCTAAAGAGTGCCGGTGTCACGCTGCGCCGCAACCTTGTGGTCTGGGACTCCCGGGAATACTCAACCCGGAGAATATTGACCGGGCCCATCCCCGAAAACGCCACCGTGGAACTCAGGCTGGTCTGCAGAGACCGGGCCGCGCGACTGGACAAGATCTCCACCAGCGCATCGAATTGACACATCACCGGGGATATACTATAGTCTGGGGTGAATTTCCGCTTCCGGAGACACCCGCAAGCCATGAAGATCCTGACCATCGTACCGGCATACAATGAGGCCGGCGCCATTGAAGCCACCATTGCGAATATCCACGCCGTAAACCCGGAGCTGGGGATCGTGGTGATCGACGATTGCTCCAAGGACCGGACCGGACCCCTGGCACGGGACGCCGGGGCCGTGGTGGTCCGCTTACCCATCAACCTGGGTATCGGGGGCGCCGTGCAAACGGGGTTCCGTTTCGCCGTGGAAAACCGCTACGATGTGGCGATCCAGGTAGACGGAGACGGCCAGCACGATCCGGCCTATATCCCCGATCTGATCGCTCCCATCCTGGCAGGAAATGCCGATGTGGTCGTGGGATCCAGGTTTATCCGCAACGAAGGATTCCAGTCGCTGTTTCTGCGTCGCCTGGGAATCCGCATGTTTCAGCACCTCAACCGCATGCTGATCCGCTTGAACATCACGGACAGCACGTCGGGATTCCGCGCCTATAATTCCGCGGCCCTGAAAGTACTGCAGCACAACTACCCGGTGGATTACCCGGAACCCGAAGCCTTGGTGCTGCTCAAAAAGCGGGGTTTCCGCATTACCGAGGTTCCGGTGGTGATGCGTGACCGGCACGCCGGAGAATCCTCTATCTCCGGTTGGAAGTCCATCTATTACATGATCAAGGTGACAATATCCATCCTGATCGAATCCGTGAGGTTGCCCGATGGATAACATTCAGATCGCATTAATCGCCAGCAGCGCTCTTTTCCTGTTGTTTATCTTTGAATTGACCCGAAAGAAACGCATCCGGGAGGCCTACTCACTGGTTTGGCTCCTGGCGGGCCTGGTCATGCTGGTTTTTTCGGTTTTCCGCGGATTGCTGGACAAAATGGCCGCCTTGTTCGGCGTGGTATACGCCCCGGCCCTGATCATTCCCATTATCCTGCTCATGGGACTGCTGCTGGGCATCCACTTCTCCATCGTCATTTCCAAGTTAACTGAAGACAACAAGCGCCTGGTCCAGGAAGTGGGCCTGATGAAGCAGCGTCTAAGGCAATTGGAAGCGGAGCTCAACGGTCAATGAACAAGCTTTTCTGCCTGACTTTGGACCTGGAATCCGCTGTTTCAGGTATCCTCGATACGGACTACTCGCTCCTGGAGGATTCGGACCGCATCAAGAACTTTCTCGACGGCCTGGCAAGCAGAGGCGTTCCCCTCACGGTGTTCGCGGTGGGAGAGATACTTGAGCGTTTCCCCGCGGTGATCGACCTGTTTAGACAACGGGACTGCGAGTTTCATTGCCACAGCCACACACACGACCCGGATGCCCCTGACAGCGTAGCCGAGATCGCCGCCTGCCGTGAAGCCTTCGAACACACATTCGGCCGTCCCCCCCTGGGATACCGCGCCCCCCAGGGCAGGATATCCGCTAACGGAATCCGCCACCTTGAAGCCCAGGGATTCCGCTTTGACTCATCGGTGTTCCCCTCCTACTACCCCAACCCATTCCGCTACCTGTTCCGCCGCCGCAGCCCGCACTTCATCAAGAACAGCCGGTTATTGGAGATCCCCTTCACGGCGATTTCTCCATTGCGGATAACCCTCTCCATATCCTGGATCAAGTTGCTCGGCTGGCCGATTTATCACAACCTGTTGCGCATATCAAAACTCCCCGACGAAATGGTGTTCGGTACCCATCTGCACGATTTTTTTCTCTCGGACCGCCACCTTCGCCGACTGCCCCTTTTCTGGCGTTTCATCTACCAGCGCAACCACGGGAACGGCACCTTGTTGTTGCACCGGGCATTGGACCACTTCCAGCGCCGCGGAGTTGAATTCACCACCATGAGCAACGTTTACCGCAGGTACACTGCAACCGGCACGCCTGCCGAATAACGGCCATGAACGGACAACCCCACGCTGAACCGAGCCCCTTGAGCAAAGAAGGAGAACGTTTTTATCAACTGCTTTTTCGCCGCCCGGCCCCCAGGCAGGCCATCGAAGCTTATGTCCGGGCCTGCAGCATCCTCTTGCCCCATCTCAAATCCCAGGCATTGGACCCGCTGCCATCATCTCCATCGGCAATCGAAGCTTTGGAACTGGCCACCCGGTTGCTGAATCCTTCCAATCCACTGACCCGCCGCATGCACATCATGCTGTATATCGCCGAAGCCAATCCCGGCCATTTCCAGGACTTTGTTCCCCAGCGCTCCCGCCGCCTTTGCGCCTGGGTTCAATCGGGCGGCTATTTTCTGCGCACCCTGGGATTGCTGCTCCGCGGAATGCTGCTGCGCCGGAGGTATCCCCTTGGCTGATGTCATCATTGTCGGTTCCGGCGCCTCGGCCATGGCGGCTGCCTGGGAATTGCGCAACCGGAAAGTCCTGATCCTCGATACGGGCCTGACTCCCCCGGAGACCCCGTCTTTGCAAAAAAACCTGTTCGACCTCAGGCAAGGCGATCCGGAACAGGCTGAGTACCTCCTGGGATCCGATTTCCAGAGCCTGGTCAACATCCAGCGTTCAGACCTGGTGAGCGTCAAGTTAAAGGCCCCTTTGATCGATTTCGTGATCCGGGGATTGCCCGAACTGGCGCCTTTGGATGCCCATGAATTCGTACCGTTCATCAGTTACGCCCGCGGCGGTTTGGCCAACGCCTGGGGTGCCGGGGCTTACCGCTACACCGACGGTGACCTTGAGGGATTTCCCATCAACGCCGGAGACCTGTGGCCCTACTACGACGAATTGACCACCCACATGGGAATCAGCGGAGTAAATGACGACCTGGAACCCTTTTTCGGCCACATCAACGGGCTGCAGCCGCCTTTGCCCTTTAATCGGAATTGCGGCCGTTTCTACCGTTGCTGGCGCAGGAAAAAGCACCAGATGGCCCGGCACGGCATTCATGTTGGGCGCACCCAGCTAACCGTTCTCACCCGTGAATTGGATGGGCGGCCGGCCTACTCAGGCGATAACACCTCTTTTTTCACCACCGTCAATCCATCCATCTACACGCCCCGGATCACCCTGGATCGCTTGCGCCAGTACCCCAACATCCAATATCTACCAGGGTGGCTCGTGGAGAGGTTTTCCGCCCCGGGTTCCCACGTTGAAGTCCACGCCCGGGCGCTTGAAGGAAACGGGTTGCGTACTTTCCGGGGACGCCACCTGCTTTTGGCGGCGGGGGCCATCAACTCCGGACGCATCGTATTGCGATCATTTGACGACACCCGCACCCGGCTGCCCATCCTGGACAACCCGGTATCCTTCATCCCCTTTGTGGATCTGACCGCTATCGGCGCCGCCACGGACATGACCGGTTACGAGGGTGGACAACTCATCCTAATCTACGAAGGGCCGCGGTTCCCCGGACGGGTTCAGGGCTCCATCTACAGCATCATCTCCCCACTGAGGTCCGATCTCTTCTTTAACTTCCCCTTTTCCCTGCGGGGAAACCTGGCCCTGACGAGACACATCATCCCCGCCATGACCGTCCTTCAACTCTTCTATCCGGATTCACCCAGGGAAGGCAACTACCTGCGCCTGGGCAAAGGCAACCTTCTGGAAATTCACTACCAGGACCAGCCGAAATTGGGAGCGGTGGAGCGCCTGCTGATCCACAAATTCTTTCCCTGGGGATTCACGGCTTTGCCCCCTTTGGTGCAATTTCCCAAACCAGGCAACAGCATTCACTACGCGGGCACCGTCCCCATGGAGCGCCGGGACCTTAAATACCATAGCGATCGGGAATGCCGCCTAAACGGTGCGCCAAGGGTTCACCTGATCGACGGGTCTGTTTTCCCTCACCTGCCGGCCAAAAACCTGACTTTCACCCTCATGGCCAACGCCATGCGGGTGGCTCATGGATTGAAATTATAAAAAGAGGTGAAGGGCTGCACGAAGCCACCCTTCACCTTATTCAGAAGCGGCCGCGGGGCCGCTCCAACCAATCTACCGCCAGCCTTTCTTCAATGGCGGGCGCGGAAACTGAACTTCCGCCACGCACTCCAAGGAGTAACCTGACGCTCGTTTTTCACCCCCCGCACACGCCAACGACCGACGCGGTCCGCGGGGAACTTGTAGTTGAATTCATTGGTTCTGACCATGGTGTCCACCAGGAGGGTGTTTCCCCGCATGGTTGAATGCCACTTGCCGGTTCTGGGATGGAAGATATCCACCTGGATCTGATAAAAACGAAAAGCCGGATTGGTGCTGTGCAGCCAGGCAAAAGTCATGGTACGCGGGAAATTGCGCAGCACAGCCCCGGCCTTGGGGCTTATGGGCACCGGGTAGAATTGGGGTTTCGGCTTTTCCTTTACATGTCCGGCGGCCAAGCCGCCGCCGCCGACCGCTCCGCCCTGGCCGGCCACTGCGCCGCGATACCGCAGGACCCACCATGGCGACCCGTAAACCACGCCCCTGGGACCATTTCCCAACACCCGCCAACGCAGATCCATGGGTTTGTCGTAGGTGACGATTACGGCATTCGAGGTCAGGTTGGCCCGACTTATGTAGGCCTGCCAAACATTTCCAGACCGCGTTTCCAACACCAGGGTGTATCTGGTGACTCCCGGGAATTTCTGCCAGCGGAATGTGATTTTAACGGGGACATCTTGAAAATAACCCTCGTTTCCAGGACTGACCAGTGTAATGGCCCCCGTAGGTACCTGGCGGGGAGCCACTCTCGCAACCTGTGCCGTCAATCCAACGGACATCAATACAATCACAGCCATTATCAACGATTTCTTCATTGGTGAACCTCCATGTTTATGATGTTGGGCTGGGAGAGGGAATGGACCTCTGCCAACCCCATATACATTAGTACGCCGAAGCATGCGGCCATCTCATGAATCTCTCTTCCCGCTTGGGTTTTCTTTCTCAGGATCCTTCCGACGGAAAAATTCTCCACCTGCGGTCAGGTTGGGAGAGCTCTCGTTTCCCCGGTCATCCACCGCACTGACCTGGTACTCGAATTGATCCTCCGCTTCAGCCGCCAGGTATCGATCAAGCCAGGAAAAAGTCTGCGGACCTACGGTCTCCACCAGACTGAAATCTCCACCTTTTACCCGGCGGTAGATCTTATAGCGCGTCACTTGGATTCCGTATTGCTGGTTGAGGGGATTTTCCGCCCATTGCACCTCGTAGAGGTACTCCCGGGAAAAAAGGTTGCGATTCTCGCGGAACACGTAGGATACGTTCTGCGGCGGATACACACGCATCACCCGTAAAGTACGTGAGGTGATATGGCTGATGCCGAAGTTGTCCGCCACCTCAAGGGTGATGACGTACTCACCGGCTTCGGGATAGGTATGTTCCACGATACGCCCCTGGGCGTTCTGGTTGTCACCGAAATCCCATACGTACTTGGATATGGTGCCATCCGGGTCTGAAGAAGCCGAAGCGTCAAAACGCACCCGCAACGGCGCCACCCCGGTTTCCGGGTTCATGCTGAAGCGCGCGACCGGCGGATCGGACACGTAAATCGAAGTGGACGCACTCCCGGTCAAGCCATCGTCATCCGTAACCGTAAGGCTGGCGATGAACTCCCCCCGCTGCGAATAGACATGGTTGGTCATTGCGCCGCCGCCGGTTGAGCCATCACCGAAATCCCAGGTGTAAGCAGCAATACGGCCATCCTCGTCTTGACTGGCGGTGGCATCAAATGTCACTTTCAGGGGCGGCGGCCCGGCCACCGGGTCCGGTGTGAACACCGCCACAGGAGACTGGTAGCTGGTTCCGCCGCTCCCGCTCTCCACTCTGGAATAGAAAACATCACCGTTGTTGACGCCTTCGTCCCACCATACGATGTGGACATATCCCCGGTTATCCGGCCTGGAAACCGGCGTGCGGCATTCCTGCCCATCGGACACATATCCAGGGGCCGTCCACTCACCTTTGGCGCTGGCACTGGCATAGACGATATTGAGATGGCCGCGGAAAACCTGGCGCCAACTGGCATGCAGCACATCCTGATCATCGGCTTCCACGTAAATGAAATCCCTTTCATGATCCCCGGCGCCGGGCACCGGCGCCGGCCGTGTCCACTGGCCGTCCTCTTCCTGGCGCGTATAGTAAGGCGCTCCCCTCAGGGTGGAAAACAACACATGCACCCGGCCCCGGGAATCCACCGCAATGCCCGGCCACCATCCACTGTCTCCGCCGCTCAGAACCGTAGGGGTCTGCCAATAGCCGTCCCGGGAACGGGAGTAGAGTATCTTCCAATCGGTCTCCCTGCCGTCCATCCAGCATGCGTAGCTGACATTCCCCCGGACAGCCAGAGCCGGATGAATGGAAATGGAATCCGGAGTGGAGGAAGCGCTCATGACGCCGCCACTCCAGCCGGATATCCGTCTCTTGTTGACGATATCGTATCTCGAGTTGTTGAAGGGATACAATTCCGAGCACCAGACCACGCTGACCGTACCACCGCTTTCCACTCCGACCCTGGGCCAGCAGGAATTCCATTTGCTGGCATGCGCCCGCGTCGGAGAGCTCCAACGGCCGCTGGCATAAACAGCGTGGTAAATCTCCCGGTTCGACCGGGATGTGCCCTCCATCCACACCATGTGGATTCTGCCGGATGCATCCACGGCCAGGTTTGGGTACTCTGAATTCAAGGAAGAACCGAACGCGCGAACCCTGTCTCCCCAGCGTCCCCCGGAGTACAGTCTGGAGAAGATATTGAACGCCCCGCCTTCCTTCTCGCTCCACACAACCATTACCTTATCTCCAAAAGGCTGTACAAAGGGATACTCGCAGACATGCTTGGTGGCGGATAGATTTACGATTGCGGAATGAAGAGAAAAGGCGCCTGCCAGCAACAGGATTCCACACCCCAGAATGCCCAGGAAACGTCGCATAATGGTTACCCTTTACCATGGCAGTGCCAGGGAAGTCAACCCTGGTTCGCTGCGCGTTGACTTCTTTGAACGGCGATGCTAGGATGATCAACCGGGCCGTAGCGGAGGTAGACCCATGAAGCGCCGATTCAACCTTTTTTGCCGCGTTGTTGCTGTCCCCGTCATCTGTTGGTTTTTTGTGACGGCGGCCATTTCCGCCCAGTCAAACTCACCCGGCGACGGTCCCTTGAAGGCCGGCCGGCTGCTTACTCAGGACGGCGATTTCGCTTTCCGGGTTTTTCCTCACGGCGTCGAAATTTGCGACCGGGATCGTAAAATCGTATTCCAGGCGCGGGACGAAGGCGCCCGAACCCTGGCGCTCTCATGTGGTCATTCGGAATCCCACGGATTTTTTGCCTTTTTCCAACGGGTAGACCCCGTAACGGGATTGCGGCACTTGCGCATGGTTTCCTCGCTCAGGCCCCCGGAAACCGCCGTTGCGGCGGAAGGGAATTTCTATTCGCCCGTACTGGTAACCGATCCAGGCGATGTAGTCGTTGCCGTAACGGAAGGGTTTCGCCTGGCGGCATGGGACCTGGAGAGCGGCCGGAAACTCTGGGAGAGAGTCTTCCAAGCTCCCGTCATCAACCCGCGCCGCATCCTGGTGGACCAGCGTGAAGCCTTGCAATTCCAACTCTTTTTCCAGGGGCGCTATCGCTCATTCCACTTCTTTACGGGACCGGGCTTTCCTCCGGGAAAGATTTACGGTCCGGACACCCCGGATCCCCCGCCCAGGTCGCGTTCAAAAGAACCGGGACCGGATCCCACCACCATCCTTGCCTTCGGCGACAGCATCACCTACGGATACGTCGACAAGGCACCCGCGCCTGACCTGGGATACGTTCCGCGCCTGCAGTCCCTGCTGGACGGGGAGTTCCAGGGCGTCTTCGTATTCAACGCCGGGAATCCCGCGGAAACAACGGTCAAAGCCATGAATCGGTACGACCAGGTGTTGTCCTACAGCCAGGCCGCCTTCTTGTTGTTTCACGAAGGCATAAACGACACGATCCATCCCGGGGATATCCCGGTATCCACCACGTTGTTTAATATCCGCGTCATCATGCAACGCGCCCTTGAGTTGGGCATGAACCCCGTGCTTTCGACCATTATCCCGCGCAGTCCTGCTCACTGGTCTGGAGTCGGCATCTTCCGCCAGCGGGCCGAAGCCATCCGCGAGGGCATCCTGGTCATCGCCGCGGACCTGTCGTTGGCCTTGATCGATTTCTGGCAGTTGTTTACCCAGTATCCCGCCAACGACGGCGGTTACGCCGTCCTGATGTCCGATTACGTCCACCCCTCTGAAAAAGGTTACCAACTCATGGCGGAAAACTGGCACCAAACATTGCTGGCCATTCCTCCCGCCGCCCCACAGGATATCGCTGTAGCCAGTGCATCCCCATGGCAGATCGTGGTGAGCTGGCGGGCAAACCGCGAGTTCGATATCCAGGAATACCTGGTGCGCCATGGCGCTTCCCCGCAAAGCCTGACCCAAGAGATTCTCGTATCATTGCCGCAGGTGAATCTGCTGCGCCCCCCGTTCAGGGCGGACCTGCAGCGGGAACGTTGGATTCAGGTTTTCGCCCGGGACCGGGATGGAAATACCGGACCCGGCTCCGCCGTTACCAAGGTCGAATTCTCCTCTCTGGCAAGGCCTGAAGAACAACCTTAGCTCAAAAACAAATCCCCAGTGAAAAACGGATACCGCTCAGACGAGACGACAGAGAGGCTGCGTCGCGATAAAACACCCCATCTCCCGTGACCGCATCGAGATCCCAGTAACCGACCCAGCCGCTGCCGTAGGGGTTCCACTCGTAGCGCAGCAGATCACCTTCGACGGCGCTTTCTTGTCGATTACCGGCGTTATCGGATTCCACCGAGTTCTTATCGCCGCTCCAGCGGTTGATGCGGGAAAAACGCAATTCCAGGCGTACCAGCAGAGAAGTCTTTTCTCCCAAGGGAAAACGATAGGCTCCGCCGACAAAAGCCAGCGGGCCGGTACCCGTTGCGGTGATCTCTTCGGTCAAGTTGCCCGCGTAAGCAAAGGAAGCACTGTCCAGGTCAAGGGTATGCGCCAGTCGCCCCCATTGCATGCCAATGCCGGCGAACAGGGAAAACCGGCCAAAATTGCGCTCAACTTCAACAAAAGGGGAAATCAAGGTAAGACGATTGCGCAGAGACAAGTCGAATTGTTCACTCAAGCCTGATGAAGGGGTCAAGGCGTAGGATTTGCTTGATGTCACTCCGCCGGTGGACACAGAAAGCCCGGCCTTGAGAGTCCAGTAATGGTCCAACCGATAACCCGCGGCGAAACGCAGGGGCAGGGCCAAGAGATTTTCACCGAATCGGCCGTCCTCGACCAGTTCTGCGCCAACGCCGTCGGCGTATTGCCGCATCAGCTCATCCGTACCCGTGGCGCGCAACGGCAGGAATTGGGGGCGATCAAGTGCCGCTCCCACGGAAATCTCAAAGCCGAAACGATTGAGCGTCAGGATCTGAGTGACCTTCCTGGCGGTTCCCACGGCGGCAAGACCCGTGGTCAGGCAAAGCGACAGCACCATCAACCAGCCTATGCGTTTCATGTCCACCTCAGCGGCTTGGATTGTCTAACTTACTTTTTTCTCCCGTGGATGTACGGGTTCAACAGACGGCTCCTTCCGCCAGATCCGCTGAAACCGGGTCCATAGGAAAACCGTGAAAAACACGCCGTATGCGTAAAGATTGTGAAAGCCCGACAGCGACTTGATTGCCCGTTTCAGTTTGTTGCGGGAGAATCCCTTGCGACTGGCGGCGGAAAAGCCCATTACCAGGCGTGCGATCTGCCACCAAGTCAGACGATCCTTAAACAACGGGACTTGACCCTGCGCCGCCGGCAGGGTGGGAACCCTGCGCATATCCCGGCGCCTGGACCAACGGAAATCCCCGGGGACTATGCCCTCATCCCGGGCGATCCCTTCCAGGGGCGTCCCGGGATAAACATGCAGAATGGCCGTGGAGATATCCACATCCGGATGGATCTGCCGCATCCGGTCCATAATGCGCAAGGTCTCCCGGGCTTCCGGCCAGGTTTCGGTGTAGTGGGAAAAGATAAAAAACGGCCCCGGCACAAAATCAAGTTCACGGGCCCAACGCAGAAAATCAAAGGCCCGATCAATTTCAAAATGCTTGTGAACCACTTCCTGGCGCACCCGGGAAGCCCCGGCTTCGACTCCGAAATACCCCCGTTCCAACCCGGCACGCCGCATTTTTTCCAACAGCGGTCTATCCACTGCGTCAATGCGGAATTCGTTGGCGAAACGAATGTCCAGGCCGCGTTCAATGATCATGTCCATAATGCGGTGCAGGCGTTCAGGATTGTAGTTGAGGGTGTCGTCGTAAAACCATATGAACTCAGTGCCATGCCTGTCAATCAGCCATTCAATCTCTTCCAGCACTCGCTCGGGTGAATGGCCGCGCACCTTGCGCCCCCAGGTAATCGGCGTGGCGCAGAAGTAGCAGTTAAATGGGCACCCCCGGGACGTCATGATGTTCTGGGCCGGACGTTCCCGTCCGTCCCGGGTGGTTACGGTAAAACGATACCGTTCCAGGGGAATGCGGTGGCGGGCGGGGAAGGGCAGGGTGTCCAGGTCCGCAATCATCTTGCGCGGACCGGTGGAGATCACGCCGCCGTTCTCACGGATGATCAGTCCGGGAACCTTTTGCAGGGAATCGCCGGCTTCCAGCGCTCGAATCATCTCCGTCAAGGTCCGTTCCCCTTCGCCGATGACCAATACGTCCGCATCCGGGACATCTTCAAGGGTCTCTTTCCCCGCCATCGAGATGTGTGGTCCACCCAGCACGGTGACCACACGAGGGTCGACTTCCTTGACGAGGCGGACCATGCGGAAGCTTTCAAAACGGTTTTCCGTAGTGGTGGTCACCCCAACCATGCCCGGGCCGAAATCTTGAATGCGGCGGCGCACATCTTCCCAGGAGAAGTTCAGGACGTCGGCTGGGACCACATCCACTTCATGGCCCTCAGCTTCGAGAACCGCCGTAAGATACAGGATCCCCAGCGGAGGCATGGAACTGCCTTCCGACCAACGCTGGGCGATGTATCCCTGGGGCGGGACAAATAACTGTACTTTCATGGAACCTGTCATCCCGAAGCGGGAGGAAATCCCGGCACTCCACCTACAGAGAGAGGAAGAAGAGAATATATCACCCCCCAGGTTTAAAAGCAAACCCCGGTCACAGAGAAATCTTTTGAATTTCCACGCCCGCTATGCTATCTAAAAAGCATGAAAAAACTCTTGCCCGTTCTATTCCTGTTGAGCCTGGCGTGGTGCCTGCAGGGTGGGCACGATTGTTTTACGGTCCTGGCCGGAAAGAACGCCACCGACGCAGGCTGCGTTATCCTGGCCCATAACGAGGACGACCGGGGTCAATCCCTTTTCGTCAATCTTTACCAGGTCCCCGGCCGTTCCCAGTCCGGCGCTGAACCCTACTTGTTGCGCAACGGAGGCATCCATCCGGCACCTCCCCGTACCTTCGGCTTCTTTTGGCTTGAGATTCCGGAAACCGCTTACGCTGACGGCTATATCAACAGCAACGGTGTTGCCGTGGTGACCAACTCAACCCCCTCCAAAGAAACCGCTCCGAACCTCTACGAAGGGGGCATCGGATTCATGTTGCGGCGCATCCTGGCCGAACAGGCCGCCAGCGCACGCCAGGCGGTCCAACTCGCGGGCCGCCTTGTAGAACGGTTTGGGTATTCAGACTCCGGCCGCACATTGTGCATCGCGGACGCAAATGAAGCATGGGTGGTGCATTTGATCCGCGGCCGGCGTTGGATTGCCCAAAGAGTTCCGGATGACCAAGTGGCGGTCGTGCCCAATGCCTATACCATCACCCGGATTGATCTCGGCGACAAAAACAACTTTCTTGGTTCACCCGACTTGATCGCCCATGCCCGCAATGAAGGATGGTATTCCCCCCAGTCCGGCAAACCCTTTGATTTCAGTGCCGCGTATTCCCGGATCCCCCTCAGTCGCAGCCGGGGAAACTACCTGCGTCAGCGTCGCGCCATCCAATTGCTCGGAGGGGGGTGGAAAAGCACTGACGCCGAATACCCTTTTGCCTTTGCGCCCAAACGCAAAATCCGCCTGAACGATCTTTTCTCCCTGCTCCGTGATCACTACGAAGACACTCCCTGGGACCTTACCGACAGCTACCGCAGAGGCTCCCCGAACAGCACCAAGAACCGGGCCATTTGTACGGAATCCACACAGTATTCTTTGGTGATGGAGCTGGGACGCACCCTGCCCTTTACGGACACGGCCCCGCCGATTCTCCGCAACAGGTTCTGGCTGGCACTGCGTCGACCGGATTCAAATGCCTTCGCGCCATGGTACCCGGATATCGCCTACCCGGACACCCATTACTTCCGCCCCGCTGCAAAAGCGTTGACCGACCATTTCACTCCCCGCAATAAGCCGAAGAAGCAGGATTTTGCTTTCGCCTTCCGCGTTTACGCCCATTTGTCGGAACTGGTGGATCAAGACTACCGCCCCAGGATTCGCCGGGTGCGGCGTGAATGGAAAAACTATGAGGAATACGTCACCAAGAACCTGCGCAAAAAGGAAAAGGAATTCGTCTACATCCACCGCATTGATCCGGCCCTTGCCAAGCGCATGATCACCAATTACCTTCGGCGGTTGGAGTACCTCCGCTGGTTTCAGGCCTTGGAGCTGATCCGGAATTTTCAGGGATGACGCGTTCCCAAGCGCTTCAGAAAACTGCCGAAACGCAACAGCTCTTTTGACTGCGGATCCTGATCGGCCTCCCGGTTTGCCAACGCCACATGCCGGTAGGCCCGATGATAGGCTTCACGGCGATCGTGGATCCACCGACTTATGCAATCAGCCGTGGAGTCCTGCCGAGTTTCCATTCGGGGGAAAACCAGGATAAAACGATCTCCCAGCGGATTGTACCAGATACCTTGCGCTGAGAAGCCCGGCCGTCCCGTGTCCGTGGCGGTCAGGGAAAAGGAGACCAGTTCGATATCACCGGCATCACTTTCAGCCAATTGACGCAACCAGGCCGGAGGAAAGGATCCGGGCGATTGCGGTAGAATTGTGTATTCCTGGCCCAGGAAACGGTAAACCGGCAGGCGCAGGTCGGCGGCTACGCCACGATCTTTGCCGAAGATCCCATCATCCTCCACCCATCCCAACGCGAATCCAATGACCTGAGATGAAAAATCCGCCCAACGGCGCATGCGGTTGATCCAGCGGCCCGGGCTCAGATCGCGGAAACGGTCCAATTGGCGGGCCAGCTCATGGCCTGGATGGGCCTCTGGATACAATCCCGTTCTCTCCAGCCAAATGCGAAAGACCTTGAGGGCCGGAAACGCCGCGGCATCTGAGTGAATCTCCCATTCAACACTCTGAAATACCGGAGATGACAAGATGTTCAGCAATCGCTCATGGGAAGCGTCCCGCAATCGCGCCAAGTCATCCGGATTCTTTAACTTCAACATGAAAAGCGCCAAGTACAGGTTAAAGGCGACACGTGGTGGAACAAATGCCGGCACATCCAGAATGCGCGGGTCGCCAAGTTCAAACATGCCGATGCCCCGCGAATGCCGGCGCCAATTCTTCAGCGCCTCCCTGCCGGCATTGGTCCGGCCCAGTTGGTCCACCTGGTCAAGGTGGAGAGCCAGGGCCGCCGTGGGGTCCACATCCACCGCAATGCTCCCTTTGACCCTGGCTTGAAAAGCGTTGTCGAGCAACCATGACAACCGCCCGGCATAACTTTGCTCATTATGCGGTTCTTGGGCGTCCCCTGCGACTGTTTGCCCCGGACGGAGCGACGAGGAACCCGCTTCTGGTCCCGATGCCGGGAAAAACACGTACAACAGAAACGCCAGGGTAAGGATCAGCATGCCCCAGAATAAAACAGTATCCCTGCGTTGCTTGTTTTTCAGTATCGGTGTCACGACATCCACCTCTGGTGTATGCAGTCTCGTTCTGAGTATACGATACAGCTGAAAGGCTCGCAAATCACGAATTGACAACCCCGGGTGCATCCGGTAATGTGAAGTGGTGCGAATATCCGTAGCCATTATCGCTTATAACGAAGAGGACCGCATCGCGGACGCCCTGAAAAGTTGCCTTCCCGTGGCTGATGAGTGCCTGGTCGTGGATTCCGGTTCCACGGACCGCACGGTTGAAGTGGCCCAAAAGTATGGCGCCCGGGTTGTTCAGCACCCATTCCGCGATTACGGTTCCCAAAAAAACCTGGCCCGCCAACTCAGCCGCCATGAGTGGGTACTCAACCTGGATGCGGATGAACGCATTTCACCCGAACTGAGCCTGGCGTTGCTCCGTTTAAAGCAGAATCCGCCGCCGGAACATGTGGCGGGATTCCGTATCCGCCGCAAAACCGCTTACCTGGGACGCTGGATCCGCCACGGCGGATGGTACCCCGACCGCAAACTGCGCCTGTTCCGCCGTGATCGAGCGTCCTGGTCCGGCCGGGTGCATGAACATCTGGACGTTGACGGCGCGATTCAGACACTGCCCGGACATATTCTGCATTACACCTACCGGGACATGGCCGACCAGATATCACGCCTGAACCGGTACTCCACCATGCAGGCCGAGGACCTGGCTGTGCGGGGGAAACGCCTGCTATTGCTGCGGTCAATCCTGCACCCGCCCATTACTTTCCTGCGCTGTTACCTGTGGCGCGGAGGATTCAGAGACGGATTTCCCGGCTTGGTCATCGCCTTGATGTCGGCATGGAACACGGCGACAAAATTCCTCAAGGCCAGAAGCCTGCGAAACCAGAGCCCGCCTCCCCCCTGGGATGTCCCCGGTCACTGACCAAACCGCGGTAAGGGCAATTACAATCCTTTTAGGCCTGGGAGTCCCCTTCCGCAGATGATTCTTGGGAAACCGCTTGGGGGTTCTTGTACATGTACTTGATGACGTGTTTGAATAAAATAAAATTGCCCCCGTCCGGCTGTTTCAGTTTAATGCACTTCTCGTCGTACCATTCAATACGACCTCGGAAGGTTTCACCCGTGGTGAGCTCAACCACCATGGGGGTCTGATTGTTCATCTGCTTTATGTAGTAGTAGTTTTCCGCATTGGTCTTGTATGGCGGCGGGGGTTTCTTTTTCTGATCCCTCTTGGCATCCCGCTTGATTTCCTTAAGGTTCGGTTTGATCAATTTGCGGGTCATATCTTATCCTCTCTTCATTGCATATAACCAGTACGGGGATTGTACCCGTAATGAAAGGTTTGATATTTAAATAACGAATATCCGGAAAGAAGTCAAATCTATTGATTTCTCAATCGCATTTTTTTTTGTGCTTGCGCAGGCACCAATCAACGATATTGCGCTGCCGTTGTCTGGCTATGGCCAATGAATTTTCCGGAACATCCTGGGTGATCGTGGAACCGGCGCCCACGTAGCTGTTGCGCTCCAGGCGTACCGGGGCCACCAACTCGGTGCCCGAACCGATAAAAACACCGTCGCCAATTTCAGTGGGGTGTTTCCGGAAGCCGTCGTAATTGCAGGTAATGGTTCCTGCGCCCACATTCACATTGCGTCCCACATGGGCATCCCCAAGGTAGGTAAGATGGGAGGCTTTGGATCCCTCGCCAATCACACTTTTTTTTATCTCCACAAAATTCCCCACCCGGGTGGAAGGCCCCACCTGGGCCTGCATGCGCAGATGCGCGAAAGGACCGACTTGAGCGCCGTGTTCCACCCGCGAATCCCGGATTACGCATCCGGGCAGCAACTGGCAGTCATCGCCGATCTCTGAATTCTCGATCCAGCAATTGGCCGTCAAACGAACGTTCTTGCCGATTCGACTGTCACCGCGAAGGTTTGTCCCGGGGCCGATTACGCTGCCATCGCCGACCGGGACCAGGCCCTCCATGTAGAAATGTCTGCGATCTTCGACCAATACCCCCCTCTGCAAGAGCCATTCCAATTGCAGCCGCACCACGCGATCCTCAACACTCCAGGGCAAACGGCGGGCATCCAGAAAATCCAAGCGGAACGGGGGACTCAGGCCCTCACCTTCAACAGCAGCACCCATCGCCCACTTATGCCGTGGCAGAATCCCGAGCACACCGCCTCCCACCGTTACGCCGGCTTCGCCGACACCTGCTTGCCGGATCCAGGCGGACAAGTCGGCGCTTTCCACGTCGGGGGCCGGCAAATAATCGGGATTGCAGACCATGATGGTTGTCGCCTGATCGGGAACGGCCTCCGGGGCAAAAAAAGAAATCCCCGGAAAGCAAAGGGGAATCCAAAAATCCAATGTTCTCCCGCGAAATCGGGGAAAGCCGGCTGAGGTTTGCCCCGGCGGGACGAACACCGCTGCGATCATGAAACCAAGTCGCGAAAATCCCGGTTATCCAGGAGGGGTTCAAAATCCGGTTCGTTAAACGCCATCACCTTGAAATGCGCATCCTGGTCAATACATTGTTTTAATAGCGCCAATGACTCCTCGACCTCGCCCTTGCGATGAAGTGCAATGGCCATGAGGTAATCCACGTAGGGGTCTTTGCCCTGCTTCTTGTTCAGGTCGGCAAACAACGTCAAAGCCCGATCAACCTGGCCGGCATTCATCTGGTAAATCGCCTCATTCAGCAGGTCCTCGGCGGATTTCAACTCGATTTTCTGAGGATTCAGCTGGGCATCCACCATGCGCAGGTACACATTGGATCGCCCGGTTATCTCAAGTACACTGTAGTGTTCACTGTCCTTGTAGGATTCAACGATCTCCGTGAACTGCTGATGGGCCGCGGGGAAATCCCTGCGTGTAAAAGCCGACACCGCGTCGGAAAAGCGTTTGGTGATGGTTTGTAATTCTTTCTCTTCACTTAATTTGGCCACCGGGTACCTCCAGGCAGAAACACCCCCAGGGGGAAACGGCGACTAGGGGGTTCGGCGGGATAAATCCCGCTGCATTTTTCTCTAGGTGTTGAACAATGAGGCTGATCCCGTTGGACTGAGAGGCCACCAGATATTCTACTGGGCGCTCTGATAGCGTTCGGGAATCACGCCGAGGACTTCGATGCCGGCGCCTTTGGCAATATCGATTATTTTAAGTACGTTTTCGTAGAGGACCGTTTCGTCGGCGCGGATAAAGATTTTCTTCGTGGTACGGGTCTGATAGATGTTCCGCAATTCAGTTTCCAACAACTCCATGGTGACCGGTCTGTTGTTGATGTCCAGCGACTGATCCGCTTCCATGGTCAGAACGATGCTCTTTGCCGCAGAAGGAGGCTCACCACCAGTCCCGCTTTCCGGAAGATTGATGTCAATGCCTTTCTGAGCAACCGGTGTGATGACCATGAAGATGATCAACAACACCAAAAGAATATCGCACAGCGGGACAACATTCGGCTCCGATTTCGTTCCAGCTCCAACTTCAGCACCCATATGTCCTCCTCAAAGGCAAATTTAGCAAAACGAACCCGAGATGTCAAGCAAAAAAATCCCGACCTCCCCGCTATTGTGCTTAAACCCCTTGCAGCCGATCATCCGGGCAAAATCCCCGCGCCGAGAAAGTAAAATGACCTTTTATTGACAACTGTCTCACCGCGGACTACAATGGGAATTCCGCTAAAAAGGAGGCAACATGGCATTGCACATTGTAGATACTTGCATTAGTTGTGGAGCCTGCGAATCCGTATGCCCGACGGGCGCCATTTCGCAGGGCGATGAATTCTACGTCATAGACCCTGATGTATGCGTTGAATGCGAGGGACACTTCGACGAGCCGCAATGCGCCGCCGTATGCCCCACTGATTCCTGCGTCAAATAACCTCCCGGGAGAAAGGACACCATGACTGAAGGGACACCCCTAGAATCGGAAAAAAGCCCTGTAAACGCAACTTTTGCTCTTGCGGTGGCCAGCGGAAAAGGTGGCGTAGGCAAATCCACAGTCACCGTTAATTTGGCGCTGGCGCTGGCGGCCCGGGGCTTGAAGGTCGGCTTGCTGGACGCAGATATTTACGGGCCGAACGTTCCCCTGATGCTGGGCATCGATCAATCGGCCGCCCAGATCAAGGATGGGCGCATCCAGCCGGTAACCGCTCACGGGATCCAGGTCATGTCAGTGGGGTTCATCGCACCAGCCGGAAAAGCGTTGATCTGGCGTGGTCCCCTGGCCAACAAGTTGATCGAGCAATTCCTGACCGAAGTGGATTGGGGCGATCTCGATGCTTTCCTGATTGACCTGCCCCCGGGAACCGGTGACGTCCCCCTTTCCATTATTCAAAAAGCCGATCTGACCGCCGGAATCATCGTCACCACGCCCCAAGAGGCCTCGATCGCGGATGTTCGTAAAATGATCGACATGTTCAACACCACGAACACCCGAGTGTTGGGAACCGTGGAAAACATGAAGTTCATCGATTGTCCCCATTGCCATCGCATCATTGAACTCTACCCCGGCGCCGCCGGTGCCGGAGAGTTAAAGACAGAGATCCTGTCCGAGCTCCCCTACATCCCCCAATTATCCCAACGGGATGCCGACGGCCTGCCTTTCATTCTCACCAAACCCGATGCGGATATCTCGAGACGCTTCCACAAATTGGCCGAAACCGTTCAAGGCGCACTCACCTGAACCCGGCCGATTCCGTCGGCTGTCCCCAATCGCGGACATTTTTTGCGGCATTCGGCTGGAAATAGTCTTGCTTCTGAAAAACAGGAGGCGAAAATGAAATACGCTGCCGCGTTCATTACGATATTGTTTTCACTGGGGGTATTTTTACCGGCCCAGACTTCCGGCGAGGATGAAACCTTCCGCGCCAAGTACTACGAAAACGCCAAAGTCGTCCGTGTCAAATACGTGGACGGAGAAGCTTTCGTGGATCGCAGTTACGATGAAGGCCAGGAGGAAGCCACCGTTAACCTCCCCCTCTTCGAAAAGGATACGGTGGAAACCACGGACGGGCGCATGGAAATATACCTGGGTAGCCTCAACTACCTGCGCCTGGATTACGACACCCGAATCAACCTGGAGAAACTCCCAGCCCTGCGACACACCTCTCTGACCATGAACATCCGCCACGGCGGTGTCTACTTGGATGTCAACAACCTTGAATACGAAAGGGATATGGAGATACAGACCCCGGACTGTGGAATCTTCGTGTTGGGACGCGGCGTGTTGCGCATTAACGTCACCCCCGGCCAAGGCACGGAGGTCCTGATTAAGGAAGGCTTGGTTGAAGTGGCAGGTACCAGCTACAATCGCGACCTGCGCAGTGGCCAGAAAGTGGTATTCCTGGATGGAAACGTTCGGGAACACCCTTTTTATTTCCGTACCGCCGCCATGGACGAGTTCGACCAATGGCACCGGAGCCGGGACCAGGAGTTGGGAACGGCTCGCTACGGCACATCCCGCTACCTGGATGAAGGGTATTCGGACTACGAATATGAGTTGAGCCGCTACGGACGCTGGCAGTTCAACTCGACATACAACCGTCACATCTGGATCCCTCACCACCTGATGAGCGGCTGGCGGCCATACTACCATGGACGCTGGGTTTGGAACCCTTACTATGGATACGTTTGGACCTCATACGACCCCTGGGGCTGGTTCACCCACCACTACGGGCGTTGGCATTGGGACCTGGGCATGGGATGGTATTGGATTCCCGGATATCGCTGGTCCCCCGCCTGGGTGGCCTGGTATTGGGGAGACACTTACTACGGCTGGTCCCCCCTGAGTTATTGGAACCGCCCCATCTTTGTCCATAACCGTCGGTGGGACCGGAGATATCGTTACTGGAGGGGATTGGGCCGCGATTCACTCTCCACCGTGATCATCCGCAAAGACCGGTTGCTGGTCTCCCATATCAGTCGCCATGCCCTCAACCGGCCGGGGAACAAAATGGTGATCAAGAACACCATTCCATTCCGCGGCAATGCCCCGGGCTTGCGCCCCAAATGGAAAACCATCCGGGTGATCAACGCCAAGGGACGCGATGTGCTGGTCAAAAGCGGTGCATTGCCGTCCACAGCCCGTTACCGGAAACTTGGAGACGGGGTCATGACCCGGAAGGTCGTACCCAACCGCACCAAGGTGGTGAACCGGTACACCAAGGGGGCAGTCACCAGTGAACCCACCATTCGCAATTATGGGCGCAGCACCTCAACCAGACGCGTCATAAAACGCACAAGCACATCCACCACGCCTATCCGAACCCACCGTTACAACGACAGGCCGGGGTCACAAAAAGCCGTCGGAAAAACCACGGTAAGCAAGAAAAGCACGACGACCACAACTCGGAAACGCACCACTGTCGTACGCAAGGGCACCACGTCCGCCAAAAGCAGCGCCAAAACCAAGGAACCCAAAAAAGCCAAACAAAAAAAAGATAAACCCGCCTACATCCCGACGGCGCATTACCGCGCGCCGTCGGGCACGGCTCCCCATAGCTATTCAGCTTCGTCCCGCGATTCCGCCTCTACCCGGTATTCCAGGATCCCTAGACGCTACCAGCCGCGCACCCGGACTTTCAGCAGCAGAGCCTACTCATCCCCGTACGCATCGATATCCAAATACTTTCAAAGGGCGCCCCGGAGAAGTTCCGTTTCCAATACAGGCAACTATGCTCCCGGCAGCCGCACGGTCACCCGCCGCAGCAGCAGCTCCACATACTCCACTCGGAGTTATCGTTCTTCCAGCCGATCATCCTATTCACGGCCCAGTTCCTCGAGTCGCCGGTCCAGCGGTTCCAGTTCCCGCAGCTCCGGTTCGTCCAAGGCCCGCCGCCGCTAGACCGCTCCCTTCTGCCCCTCTGTCTGCTTTTGCACCATCTGCCCGGGGACCGGTCCGCAATTCCTCTTCCCCCGGCATGCGCTTCCGGATCCCCCATGGCATGCGCATGCCGAACCGGAATCGCGGCGGAAACGGGTCCAGCGCAAAACCAAGGCGAACCCGGCCAGGGCAATCAGGCTGGCCGCAAGGGTGAACACCCACGCCGACAACCCCATCAGGGCCGTCTCCCGGGTTCGGCCAGCAAAGCCTGGAAGGAGGGTGTCATGAATTCCCGGTATCCCGAGTCCGTGCGCTCAATAAAGAAAACACAAAAGGCTCGCTGGTTGGCCAACTTCGTCGCCTTCTCGGGACCCATGACCAGGAGAGCCGTAGCCCATGCATCCGCCTGCATGCAGGTGTCGGCCACGACGGTTACGGAAGCCAGGTCATGGACGACCGGTCTGCCCGTACGGGGATCCATTGTATGGGAAAAGCGGATACCGTCGACTTCAAAGAAATTCTGGTAGTCTCCCGAGGTGGCCATGGCCCGGCCTCGCAAAGCCACTACCCGTTGCACCCCCCCTGTTGAGGACGGTACAGCCACACCGATCCGCCATGCCCCCCCACCTGGACGTTCCCCCCGCGCCCGCACTTCTCCACCGATCTCCACCAGGTAATCAACAACACCATTCTCCTCCAGAACGTGCGCAAGACGGTCGACGCCGTGGCCTTTGGCCAAAGCCGACAAGTTGCATTCCAATTCGGGAATCTCCTTGCGCAAAGCCGGGGGATCCAGGCGAACCTTCAGGAACCGGCTTCCCGTCTTCGCCAGGGCCGCACGGATTTGATCCGCAGCCGGAATGTGCCGTTGGCCGCCGGGGCCAAAGCCCCACAGACGGATCACCGGGCCTACGGTGACGTCAAACGCTCCGCCTGATCCACGACTTACATCCAGGGCCAGTTTGACCAATGAGGCTGTTGCCCGGGATACGGCAAACCACTCCTGGGGCAGAAAGCGGTTGAAGCGTGAAATCTCGGAATGTTCGCGAAACACGGACATACGGTTGTTGACCGCCTCAAGTTCCCGGCCGATAGCGGTACTTAAATCCCTTTGTCGGTCCGCGCTTGAATGACGGCCCCAGCCACCAGGGGCTTTGAACTTGACCATCCAGGTTGTGCCCATGGTGGTCCCGGACAACACATGGAAGGAGTCGGATCCATTGCACCCGATAGTCCAGTGGAGGATAAAAGCCAGCGACAACGCAGTGAGGCCTTTCAAAACCAGGCAGAAACGGCGGGGATCAATTCCCGAAATCATCGTAGAGGATGTTCTCGGGCTCCACACCCAGGTCGTCAAGCATTTGCAGGACGGCGTTGAGCATGAGCGGGGGGCCACAGATATAATACTCGCAATCTTCCGGGGCGGGATGATCCTTCAGATACCGGTCATAAACAACCTGGTGAATGAAACCAACCGGGCCGTCCCAATCATCTTCAGGCAATGGGTCCGACAACGCCACTGTCCAATTAAAATTCTCGTGTTCCGCCGCCAGGTTGTCGAACTCCTCGGTATAGAACATCTCACGCAGGCTGCGCGCCCCGTACCAGAACGAAATGCGCCGATTCGTTCCCAGGCGTTTCAACTGATCAAAGATATGGGAACGCATCGGAGCCATACCGGCGCCGCCGCCGATAAACACCATTTCGTTTCCTGTATCCCGGGCGAAGAACTCTCCATAGGGACCGGAAATGGTCACCCTGTCGCCGGGCTTGAGGTTGTAGATCCAAGAGGACATTGCGCCGGGAGGAACGCCTGATTTCCCCGACGGGGGCAGGGCTATACGCACGTTGAGCATAATGATGCCCTCTTCTTCGGGGCAATTGGCCATGGAGTATGCCCGGGTGACGGGTTCCGTAACCCGGGACGTTAGCCTGCGGAGTCCCAGACGATCCCAGTCTTCCCGGTATTCATCGTCGATATGGAAACTCTCATAGCTCAGGCGGTGGGGTGGGGCGTCCACCTGGATGTATCCCCCGGCCTGAAAATCCACTTTTTCTCCGGGGGGCAATTCAAGTACCAGCTCCTTGATAAAGGTAGCCACACAATGATTCGAGCGCACTTTGCATTCCCAGCGCTGCACATTGAAGATCTCCGGCGGGACTTCGATCTCCATGTTGTCTTTCACCGGTACCTGGCAGGAAAGACGATACCCTTCCCGCACTTCACGCCGACTGAGCAGCGAACGCTCCGTGGGCAGTACATCGCCGCCACCGGAAGTGAGCTTGAGTTTGCAAGTGCCGCAGGTGCCACCGCCGCCGCAGGCGGAAGGCACGTAGATCTTGTTTTCAGTAAGGGCGTTTAGGAGCTTCCCCCCCACTGGAACCACCAGGCTGCGATCGGAATCCTTGTTGATAAGAATGGCCACGTCGCCAGTGGCCACCAGCCTGGAACGGGCCAACAAGATCAATGCCACCAACATCAGGACGATGAGGATGAACATGGTCACCCCCAAAGCGATCAACTCCAGTCCACTCATGCGTTACCCCATGCGATTGGCCGCGCACCGGCGCGGCGGCTTACAATTGAATGCCAGAAAAAAGCATGAAAATCATGGCCATCAGGCCGGCAGTGATAAACGTGATCCCCAGGCCGCGGAGCCCTGATGGAACATTGCTGTATTTCATTTTTTCCCGCAAACCGGCAAGCATCACTATGGCCAGAGCCCAGCCAATGCCCGAGCCAAGGCCGAAAACCACACTTTCTCCAAACGTGTATTCCCGTTCAACCATGAACAGGGATCCCCCCAGAATGGCGCAATTGACCGTGATCAACGGCAGGAAGATCCCCAATGCGTTGTACAAACGCGGGAAAAACTTGTCCAGCGCCATCTCCAGGATCTGCACCATCGCCGCGATCACACCGATATAGGTGATCAATCCCAGGAAGCGCAAGTCCGCCCCGCCCAGACCGGCCCAGGCCAATGCCCCCTCACGCAACACGTGGTTGTAGATCAGGTTGTTGACCGGAATGGTAATGGACTGTACCACCACCACGGCTACGCCCAGGCCGGCGGCCGTATCCACCCGCCGAGAAACCGCCAGGAAAGTGCACATGCCCAGAAACAAGGCCAGGGCGATGTTGTCGATAAAGATCGATTTCACAAACAGGCTGATGTAGTGTTCCAACATGTCAGGCCTCTTCCACCAGGTCTTTGTGGAGCGAGCGGATAATCCAAATCAGTCCCCCAATCAGGAAAAACGCACTGGCCGGCAGCAGGAGCACGCCGTTGGCCGTGTACCAGCCGCCTTCGGTGTCGAGAGGGATGATGGATGCGCCCAATAATTTCCCCTGTCCAAGCAACTCCCTCACCACCGCCACGGCGATAAGGATTGCACTGTACCCCAAACCGTTGCCGAACCCATCCAACAGGCTGGGCCAAGGGGGATTTTGCAAAGCAAAGGCTTCAGCCCGGCCCATAATAATGCAATTTGTAATGATCAGGCCAACGTATACGGAAAGCTGCTTACTGACATCAAAGAAATAAGCCCGGATCAGCTGGTCGGCGATGATCACCAGGGATGCGATTATGGTCATCTCCACGATAATGCGCACACTGGAAGGAATATGCTGGCGAATCAGGCTGACGGACACGTTGGAAAACGTGGTGACGAAGATCACCGCCAGGCACATGATCAGGGTGGTGTCCAGCCGCGAAGTGACCGCCAAAGCGGAACAAATACCCAGCACCTGGATGGCAATCGGGTTGTTGCGGATTACCGGTTCGAGCAAAGTCTTTTTAACGAGCGCCATGCAAGCCCTCCTTCAGGGCACGATTAATGAAGGGACCATAGCCGTTTTCTCCCAACCAGAAGCGTACCAAGCCCTGTACCCCCTGGGTGGTCTTGGTTGCACCGGATATGCCATCCACTCGATAGGCTTCCAGGGGATCACCCGGTTCAACACTGCCGCGCAGTACTTCAATCATCAAGCGGCCGTCATCGGCGAAAGCGAGTTTCCCGTGCCATTTCTTTTGCCAACGAGGGTTGTCGATCTCGCCACCCAGTCCCGGGGTTTCGCCGTGTTCATAAAAGGTGAATCCCCGGATGGTACGCAGGTCGGAATCCATGGCAAGGAAGCCGAACATGGTGGACCACAAACCTTTCCCCACCACGGGGAAGATCACCTTGGACACCTCGCCACGGTCATCCCGCACCGTGTAGACCGGCATGAAGTCAGGTTTGCGTCGCAAACGTGCCAGATCTTCTCCAGGGGGAATCGCACTTCCCAAGCCTTCCGTTGCCGCCATGCGTTGAAAGTCAAAGGACTCGGGAGTCACTCCAGCGGGGATTGCGTCAGCAGGCATGGGAAGGCCGTCGGCCAAGCGGACAAACTCGGCCCGGATGCGGTCGCCGTATACCTGCGACACGTTAATTCCCGGGCTGAGCAATCCCCCGGCATCCAGGATGTTGCGCAGTTTCTCCATGCGCTGGTTTTCCTCCTGGCGGGGTTGCAAACCCACGGCGGCCAGGGAAACCAATACCGAGCATACCGCACAAACGGCGAGGGCCACCAGGAGAATCTTGCTCTTGCTATCTGAGGCCATATCGAATCATTCTCCTCTTGACGTTGGCATTGATCACGACCCGGTCGATCACCGGCGCCGTGATATTGCCGAAAAGGATCGCCAGCATGATGCCCTCCGGAAATGCGGGGTTCACCACCCGGATCAGGACCACCATGACACCGATCAGCAAACCGTAGGCCACCCGGCCCGGATTGGTTATGGATGCGCTGACCGGATCGGTCGCCATGAACACCGTGCCGAACATCAATCCCCCCAGCACCAGATGCCATTGGGGCGGTACGGCGAACATGGGATTGGTCGGGCTGCCCAACAGGTTGAACACCAAGGCCGTTCCGACAGCTCCCGCCAGTACGGAGCCCATAATTCGCCAGGATCCCACTCCAGTGACCACCAACACGAGCGCTCCCAGCAGGCAGGCCACCACCGAGGTCTCGCCCATGGAACCGGGAATCAAGCCCAGAAACGCATCACTCCAGGATACGGTAACGGCCAGGCCCGGATCCGCTATTTGCGCCAGCGGAGTCGCCCGGCTGAATCCATCCACGGCGATCCAGGCTGAGGCGCTGGAAAACTGCAAAGGATATGCAAAAAACAAGAACATGCGCGCAGCCAAGGCGGGATTGATGATGTTCATGCCCACGCCGCCGAACACTTCCTTGCCCATGACCACCCCGAAGGAGATCCCCACCGCGGCCATCCACAACGGCAGTGTGGGAGGCAGGATCAGTGGAAAAAGCAGCCCCGTCACCAGGAAGCCTTCGCTGACCTCGTGGCGGCGGACAATGGCGAAAAGAACCTCCCAAGCCCCGCCCACAGCCATTGTGACGATGTACAGGGGCAGGAAATACATCAAGCCATGGACGGCGCAGTCGAGAATGGAATGGGGCGAGAAGCCCACCCCCAGAAAGCGTACCACCTCCGTGCGCCAGCCCGGGAGCGGTACCGCCCCGGCTTGGGCAATGGCCAGGTTGGCCTGCAGTCCGGTATTGTACAAGGCCATCAGCACGGCAGGTACCAGGGCAACAACCACTGTGACCATCATGCGCTTCAGGTCCATGGCGTCCCGGATATGTGGCGCCACGCGGGTGACTTTGCCGGGAGAATACAGGAATGCGTCCACTGCTTCGTACAAGGGGAACCAGCGGCGCAACCGGCTTTTCTCACTGAACCAGTTTTCTCCGATCCTATCCAGAATTCGTCGCAGCACTTGCTTACCCTTCCTTCCTGATGGTGTCCAGGTTGCGTCTCAATGCTGTCCCGTAATCCAACTTGGAGGGACTGACAAATGAGAACAGGGCCACATCTTCTTCCGCCAATTCCAACAAACCGAGTTTTTCCGCATCTTCGAGATCATCCACCATCAGCGCCCGCATCAGGGGGGTCGGCAGGATGTCCAGGGGACACACGGATTCGAGCACCCCGGTGGGGATGATGGCCCGGCGGCCGCCGTGGATGTCCGTTGTCAGGTCCAGGTCACGTCGGGGCAGGAAATGCGAGGCCACCACGCCTTTAACGGAAAACAGCGAGAAACCGGGATTCAACCAGCCCATGAAACGGCGACGCCCGCCCTCCCGCAGCGCCGTTACCTGCTGATGGTATCGGCCCAGGAACATGCGGCCGCCGGTCACGCTGAATCCGGTAAGCACGGAACCGGATACGAGGCGTATATCTCCTGCCTCGAGCTCGCCCTGGGTCAACTCCGGCAGCGAAGCCCCCAGGCGGGTGCGCAGCAGCCTGGGGCTGCTCACGGCGGGACCGGCCAGGGAAACGATCCGCTCCACCGGCAGAAGTCCGGTACGGAAAAACTCGCCCACGGCCACCACGTCCTGCACTCCCAGGTGCCAGACCCGGCGCCCGCGGCAAACCGGAGCCAGGAAATGAATATGGGTGCCCACATTGCCCGCGGGGTGGGGGCCACGAAACACCACTTCCCGGACATCTGCGGGGAAATCCACTTGGGGAATCTCCGTTTCGGGCCCGCGGCAAAGAAACACGGGCACTCCGGTCATGCGGATCAACAGGCGCATCCCCAACAGGAATGCCTCTTCTCGTCCGCGCAGCAACTCGGAAACGGCCGGGGCATGGGGTTGGGTGTCCATGGCCGTGATAAAAAGCGCCTGGGGCGGCACTTCGGGATCAGCAACCATTTCATAAGGCCGCATGCGGATGGCCGGCCACAATCCGGAGCCGAGCAATGCGGCCTGTATGGCGGCGGGATCCGCATCATCTGCAGCGGGGAGTTTGAATTCAAAGGCATCGTCGCCGTCGACCTCTACGGCCAAACCCTCCAACACGCGCCGGGGGCCGCGATGAATGGTCGCGACGCGCCCTCCCGCCGGGGCGGCATAACGGACTTCAGGGTGTGCTTTGTCCATCAGCAGAGGATCCCCGCGTTTGACCCTGTCCCCCTCTTTCACCAGCAGTCTGGCTTTTATCCCCGGATAATCCAGAGCGGACAAGCCAACACGGGTTACGGGAGAGGCCGAGTGGATGGTCTGATCCGGAACACCTTTGAAGGGAACGTTCAAGCCCTTACGCATCCTGATTGTCTTCATTTTGCACCTGATCCGTTCTGTTGCCTGGGGCCGCAAAACCGAAGTCGAAAAAATACTACCATACCAAAAAAATGCTCTCAACTTGAAAATGGTGGAGAGGAATAATTCCTCATCGGGTCAGGGGGGAAACTTTGTTTATCAGAAGCCTTTAATCGGATCGCGGCGGGTTCAATCCCAGAGCCGACCGAGTTTGTCCAGCTCCTCGTGAGTGTACTTGCGAAAAAGGATTTCCCACTCCCGGGAGCCTTCCGGAACGCTGCGTTTCTGGGAGTTCACCCTTTCGCGGGCACGTTCCTCGATCTGCTGAAAAAAATGCAGCTCATCCATAATGAGGTTGAATACCTTGAAGCGGATACCCGTGACATCCTCTCGATAATCCAAATCTTCGTTGTTCTCGATGTAGTCCACGATAAGGCGGGTCAGGTGGTTGACCTTGTTGCGGGAAAGTTTCAGGTTCATAGAACGATGTTCTCCTTTTCCGCCAATTTGGACTTGACCATCTTGAACATCTCGTAGTAATCGATGTTGGAGTTGCGGATATCGTTCAGTTTTTCCTTGAGGATTTCCTTGACCTGCTCATCCAGATGATCTTCTTTTTCCAGTTCGCGACTGATCAACTCCTGGACCTGGGCCACCATTTTATCACGGTCTTCAGTCAGAATGGTTTGGTCACGCAGCAAGCCTTTTACCAAAGAAAAGGCCATGTGCTCGATCTGTTGTCTATTCAGTCGCATTGATATTATAATAACAAAATTTGTCAGGTAAATCAACCGCGGACCGGCCGGGGTTTCCGGGGCCTGTCGCTTGGTTCAGAGAGCGAACCAATCGGAAAAATCGTCCTTGTACCCCCGGGGCACGTACTCCCCGCTCCGTGTAATCACTTCGTAATTTCCCGCCAGCTGCTCACGACGATGCCAAATCTCACGCAATGCCGCCAGGAGACGATCCACTTCCCAGGCTTCGTTGTAGAAACCGAAAGAAATCCGCACGGCTCCGGGCAGGTCGCGTCTGTCATCCTGGCGAATTTTTTCCCCCAGCCTGATTTCAGCCTCACCGGCGATCCCCAGCAGATGCTTGATATAGGGATGGGCGCAAAAGCAGCCGTTGCGCACACCGATACCGTATTCGTATGCCAGTACCGCAGCCAGAAGTGCATGCGGAATATCCCCCAGGTTGAAGGGGACGACACCCAAGCGATTTTCGAGGTCATGGGGATCCGATTTGCCGTAAATCGTCACCCCGGGGATCCGGATTAATTCCTCCAGAAGCTTGGTGGTCAAGGTCCGCTCGACGGATTCCAACCGGGCAAAACCAACTTCCTTAAAAAACCGGATGGCCTCAGCCAAGGCCACGGCGCCCACCACGTTCGGGCTCCCCGATTCGTCTCGAAACGGCGGATCGTTCCAGGTTACATCCTTGATCGAAACACAACGAACCGTACCACCGCCGGGATACTCCGGAGGAATGTCCTCGGTCAACAGGCTGCGGCGGGCCACCAATACTCCGGTTCCGAAGGGGGCGTACATCTTGTGCGCGGAGTAGGTCAGGAAATCGATGTTATCCGCCTGCATGTCCACCGGTTTATGGGGAACCAGCTGGGCGCCATCCACCATGAACATGGCTCCCGCCGCGTGGGCCATGTCCCCGACCTTGCGGATCGGCGTCACATGCCCCGTCACGTTTGAGGCACCGCTCACGGCTACCAGGGCCAGTTTTTCGCGATTTTCCTGAATCATCCGTTCCAGGCCTTCCAGATCAAGACTCCCGTCATCACCGCGCACCGGAGCGTGCAGTACCCGTCCCTGGTGGCGCCAGGGGAGATCATTTGAATGGTGCTCCATCAGGGAGACGATGATCACCGAATCCGGGGCAAGCCGCAGGCGATAGGAAAGTTTGTTTATGGCTTCCGTGGCGTTTTTGCCGAAAATCACAGTGTACTCATCGGGGTCAATGCCCACGAAGTCACCGGCCAGGAAGCGCGCGTTTTCGTACACTTCAGAGGATAACCGTGACTTGAAGCCGGTTCCCCGGTGTATGGAACTGTAGTAATCCATAAACGCATTGACCCGGTCCAGGACACGGCGCAAAGCAGGCGTGGACGCAGCATTGTCGAAATTGATATACGGAATGGAGCGACCGTCCACCAATGGGAGTTCACGGTCCACCCCCACGATTGCCTGCCTTAACTGATTCATATTTCGCCTCCGGAAAGCTTTCATTTTACCCAAAGGGGCCGCCTAGCGCAACCAGGTGGGAATCATCCGGCTTGAGCCCCGCAAAACTTGACAAATAGCCCCAAATGGTATAAAAATACATTTTTCTGACGAGGTCAAATGATGAAGCTCAACAAAATGAACCGGACGTTTGTACCAAAAAATGATATCGGTGCCGGCAAATGGTGGCTGATCGACGCCGAAGGCCTGGTACTGGGCCGTTTGGCAACTGAGATCGCCCGCTTGCTCCAGGGACGCCACAAACCGGAGTACACCCCCTATTTCAACAACGGTGACTTCGTGGTGGTGGTGAACGCGGAGAAAGTCCGCTTGACCGGGGCGAAGGCTGAACAAAAAAAATACTATCGCCACTCTGGGTACCTGGGTGGCATCAAGGAAATCAGCTATCCTCGCATGCGGTCCACGCATCCGGAACGGATTATCGTTCATGCCGTAAAGGGTATGATGCCCCGCAACCGTCTCAGCCGCCAGGCATTGAAAAAATTGAAAGTCTTCACGGGCCCGGAGCATCTACATGCGGCTCAGAAGCCTGAAACCATGCATATTCAAGGAGGAACACGTTGAGTATCGTTCAATATTACGGCACCGGCAGGCGCAAGACCAGCATAGCCAGGGTGTACTTGAGACCCGGCAAGGGCGAGTTCAAACTCACGGTCAACAAGCGGACCCGTTTGTTTGAAGAGTACTTTCCCCTGAAAAACCATAAACTGACTATTTACAAACCCCTGACCGCCACCAATACCATGGAGAACTTCGATGTATTCCTCAGTGTATGCGGCGGTGGCGTTTCTGCGCAGGCGGACGCGATTCAGCTCGGCATCGCCCGGGCCCTGTTGGAGTTCAACTCCGAATTGCGCCCGCAATTGAAATCCGCAGGAATGCTCACCCGGGATCCGCGTGAAAAGGAACGTCGCAAGTACGGACTGCTCAAAGCCCGCAAGGCGTCCCAGTACCACAAGAGGTAGGAGATATTCATGGTATCCATCAACATGCGTGAAATGCTTGAAGCGGGTGTTCACTTCGGCCACCAGGTGCGCCGCTGGAATCCCAAGATGAAGCCGTACATCTACGGCAAAAAGAACGGGATCTACATCATTAACCTGCAGACCTCCATCGAAATGTTTAAAGATGCCCTGCAATTCGTCACCGATACTGTGGCCCAGGGCGGCCAGGCAATGATCGTGGGCACAAAAAAGCAAGCCCAGTCAATCATTGAAGAGCTCGGTGAACAAACAGGCATGCATTATGTAAACAAGCGTTGGCTCGGCGGCCTGTTGACCAACTTCCCCATAATCAAGAAGAGCATCGATAAGCTCATTGACCTGGATGAGATGAAACGCGACGGTCGCTGGGACGTAAAAAGCAAGAAAGAACAATCCCGGCTTGAAAAAGTCTACAAGAAACTCCATAAAAACCTTTGGGGCCTGCGCAACCTGCGGCAGCTTCCCAGCGTTGTCATCGTTGTGGACGCCATCTATGAGGATATCGCCATCAATGAAGCCCGCAAACTGGGCATCCCCCTGGTGGCCGTTGTTGACACCAACGCCAACCCGGAAATCATCGATTTCCCCATTCCCGGCAACGACGACGCCATCCGCTCGATTCGCCTGTTTGTCTCCAAATTCGGTGAAGCCGTCCAGGAGGGTTTCAAGAAACACGAAGAAGCCCGAATGACCCCTGTGGAAGAAGCCCCCGCGGAAAAGGCCGAGCCTGAAACCAGCGTCACCCCGGAATCGGTTGAGACGGAAGCCGTCCCGGAAACCGCCCAAAGCACCGACGCCTCCGCCGAGGATTCCGGCCAAGACGCGCCGGAACCCACCACTAAGGAGAATTGATCATGGCTGTCGATATGGAACTCGTAAAGAAACTCAGAGCGGAAACGGGTGTGGGCATTCTCGAATGCCGCAAGGCCGTCACCGAATCCGGCAACGACTTTAAAAAAGCCGAAGAAATCCTGCGCAAGCGCGGTTTTGAAAAAGCCAAGTCCAAATCATCCCGGGCCACAACCCAGGGAGTTGTCGGCGCATACGTGCACACAAACTTCAAGATCGGTGTATTGGTCGAAGTGGGTTGCGAGACCGATTTCGTGGCCAAGAACGAAGATTTTCAAATAATGGTCAAGGACATCGCCATGCAGATCGCGGCCATGTCTCCCCAATACGTTGATGTGGATGAGATCCCGGCAGAGGTATTGGACAAAGAAAAAGAAATCTACCGTGAGCAGATGAAAAAGCAGGGCAAACCGGACAACGTCATCGAAAAGATCACAGAGGGCAAACTCAAGAAATTCTACGCCGATGTCTGCCTGCTGGATCAAAAATTCTTTAAAGACGATTCGAAAACCATCCGCGACCTGGTGACCGAACACATTCACAAGATTGGAGAAAACATTATCGTCAAGCGGTTCGTCCGCTATCAGGTTGGTGGCTGAGAAAGGTCCATGGACGATCTCCCCCATTTCCGGCGCATCGTACTGAAACTCAGCGGTGAGGCCCTGAAAGGGGACCAGCCTTTCGGTATTTCCACCCCGGTACTGCAGGGGATCGCCAACCAGATTTATGAACTCCACAAAGAAGGCGTGGAAATCGCCCTGGTGACCGGGGGTGGCAACTTTTTCCGCGGCATCGCCGCCGACGAATTGGGCATGGATCGTGCCTCGGCCGACTACATGGGCATGCTGGCTACGGTCATCAACGGGATCGCCATCCAGGATACCCTCGAAAAATTGGGCGTCAAAACCCGCCTGATTTCCGCCCTGGAAATCAAGGAAGTGGCCGAACCATTTATCCGCCGCCGGGCCACCCGTCACATCGAGAAAGGCCGCGTCGTGATCTTTACCGCCGGTACCGGCAGTCCATTCTTTTCCACGGATACGGCCGCGGCGTTGCGTGCGGTTGAGATCCATGCCGATATTCTTCTGAAAGCCACCATGGTCGACGGGGTATTTACGGCGGATCCCCGCAAAGTTGCCAACGCCAAGAAATACACCACCATCTCCTACGCGGAGATCCTGTCACACGACCTGCGGGTGATGGATGCCACGGCTGTGGCTTTGTGCCGTGAAAATCAGCTGAAAATCAAAATATTCAATATCACCAAGGCCGGAAACATCATCAAGGCCGTGCATTCCGATGGCATCGGAACGCTGATCCAGTAATTCAGGAGGGTCACTATGCTCAAGGAAGCACTTTCAGAGGCCAAACACGATATCCATGAAATTGAGAACGACTTCAAAAAGGAGTTGTCCAAATTCCGCACCGGCCGCGCGTCCGTGTCCGTTCTGGACGGGGTGACGGTCAACTACTACGGTACCCCCACACCGGTAAACCAGCTGGCCACCCTGTCGGCTCCCGAGGCAAGCCTCATCGTTATTCAACCGTGGGACCAAAAATCCACCCCGGAGGTGGAAAAGGCCATCCGTGACGCCAACCTGGGCCTCAATCCCATTTCAGACGGCAAGTTGATTCGCCTCCCCATCCCGCCGCTCGACCAGGAACGCCGCCAAGAACTGATCCGCAAACTCAAGATGTACACAGAGGAACGCAAAACCGCCATCCGCAACGTCCGGCGGGAATACCGTGACCTCGCCAAGGGCCTGCAGGAGGAAAAAGAGATTTCCGAGGATGAAGAGAAACGCTTTTACGACAACCTGCAGCAGGTGATCGATGACGGCGTGGCTTCCCTGGAAAAACTGATGAAGGAGAAGGAAGCCTTTATCCTCGAAGAGTAAGCCGCCGGCCAGGGGCCGAAGCGCCGCCCCGCGCAAGTCCTTGTTTCCGCTCCCCAAAAAGTTGCGAAATCTTTCGAAATATTGCACCATGTTGCGGGAGGCAACATGTTGCTGAAACACTTCTTCGTAGAAAAAATCGCCCACAGCTCCTATCTGCTTGCCGGAAAAGACAATTGTGCGATAATCGATCCCCGTAGGGATATCGACATCTACCTGCAAGCGGCCCGAACCCTGGGGGTCAATATCACCCATATCCTGCAAACCCATCTGCATGCGGATTTCATCTCCGGTCATATGGACCTGGCCCGCAAGACCGGGGCCAAGATCTTTGTGGCCGCTTCAGCGGAGTGTGCCTTCGATCACGTACCCCTTAAGGAGGGCGATGAAGTTGAATTGGAAGACATGCTGCTGACGGTTTGGGAAACCCCGGGCCATACCCCGGAACACCTCAGCTACGTGGTTACCGACACCTCCCGGGCGGACAGTCCGGTAGGCGTGTTCACCGGGGACACGCTATTCGTCGGCGACGTGGGACGTCCGGACTTGTTCCCTGACAGAGCAACAGAACTGGCGGGCAAACTCTTTCACAGCCTGCATGACCGCCTGATGAAGCTCCCCGATTACGTGGAGGTCTACCCGGCCCACGGGGCGGGCTCCCTGTGCGGGCGCGCCATGGGAGCCAAGTGGCGCACCACCATCGGATACGAACGCCTCTTCAACACTTCCCTGCAGATCGGGGACAAGGCCGAGTTCATCCGTTCCCTGACCAAGGAAATGCCGCCGGCCCCCGACCATTTCAGCCGCTGCAGTGATATCAACCGCGGGGGGCCCGGTGTGGTTGCGGACATGCCCGACATCCGGGAATACTCCGTGGAGGAATTTCATTCCCGAATGGAACGCCCGGACACCCTGGTATTGGACACGCGCAGCTACATGGCTTTCGGCGGCCAGCATATCCCCGGGGCCTGGCACCTCGACCTCAACGGCAATTTCCCTACGTTCGCCGGCTGGGTGCTTCCTCTGGATCGGGAAATCCTGCTGGTGGCCGAGGACCGCAAAAAAGCCATGGAAGCGGTGACCTGGGCCCGTCGCGTGGGAGTGGATTCCATATCGGGTTACCTGGACGGCGGTATGGCCACGTGGCTGGTGGGCGGGCTAAAAACGGGCAATGTCCGGCAGATATCCGCCGAGACACTGCATGAGATGCTTTCCGGAACCTCAGGCTTCGTTCTCCTGGACGTTCGGGCCCCGCGCGAATTCGCAGACAACCATATCGAAGGCGCCATTAATATCCCCACCGCGGAGTTGCGCTCCCGGTACGGTGAGCTGAAACCCGACAAGCCCTCCATCCTGATGTGCAGTTCCGGCAACCGCTCCAGCCTGGGATGCAGCATTTTGTTGCAACATGGTTTTACAAATGTAATCAACCTGGCCGGCGGTATGACCGGCTACAGTGCGGCCGGCTACGTCAAAGAGTGCCGGCCCTGTGAAAACCCCCACGGCTCAAGGTTCTTCACGAGTTTTACGGAAGTGAAGAAACATTGGGCCCCGGAACCTTAAGGAGAATAAGTCATGGATTGCTTATTTGACCCGCGATGGTCCCCCTATGCGGTGGGAATCGGCATCGGAGTCTTGAGCTGGCTGAGCTTTCTGATTTCCCGCAAACCCATCGCCTGTTCCACCAGTTTTGCCCGCACAAGCGGCATGATTGAGCGCTTGTTTCGGGGCAAACGGGTGGAAAGTAAGGCCTATTACAGAGAAATCGGACTCTCCATCGATTGGCAATGGATGCTGGTAGTGGGCATAATCATCGGTGCAGGCTTTTCAGCGGCCATCTCCGGAGACTTTCACCTGCAATGGACCCCGGACTTGTGGGCCGCTGCATTCGGTCCGGATCCGCTCCTGCGTGTCGCAGTGGCATTGTTGGGGGGCATCATCCTGGGCTTCGGTGCCCGGTGGGCCGGAGGCTGCACCAGCGGTCACGGCATCAGCGGCACATTGCAACTGGCTTTGTCCAGCTGGATCGCCGCCCTCAGCTTCTTTGCCGGCGGCATTGTCACGGCACACTTGATTTTCAAGGTACTGGCTTGAGGAGTGGCACAATGACAAAAAACAACGAAACACAACGCCGGCCCCTTCGTTCCGGTACACAGAAGATTCTGGGGTTGATTTTCGGCATTCTATTCGGTTTCCTCTTGCACAAGGGCGGCGCCACAAAGTACGACGTAATCCTGGGACAATTGTTGTTGCAGGATTTCACGGTGGTCAAGATCATGCTCTCCGCAGTCGTTACGGGCATGTTGGGTATCTACCTGATGAAATCCCGGGGCTGGGTGGATCTATATCCCAAAGGGGGCTCCATCGGGAAGAGTCTCATCGGCGGCCTGATTTTCGGGGTGGGATTCGCCGTGTTGGGCTATTGCCCGGGCACCATTTCCGGAGCCATTGGCAACGGCTACCTGGATGCATTTACCGGCGGCCTGGTGGGCATCCTCCTGGGTGCGGGCCTGTTCGCCGCGGTCTACCCCGGCCTAAAGGTTGCCGTCCTGAAAAAGGGCGATTTCGGCGATGTCACCCTGCCACAACTGCTCAAGGTCAACCCCTGGTTCGTAGTGATCCCCCTGGCCATCTTGATATCAGCATTCCTCTATTGGCTGGAGATACATGGATGACCACCATCCCAGACAAAAAACGCCCCGAGGATAAGCATACATGATCGAAATACTGGACACCCTGAAGGAGCTGATCGGTCTTATTGGCGTCGGCATCATCGTCTGGGGAGTTGTTTTGACCCTGGTACGTCTTGTCCACCTTGAGTTTCGACGGCTAAAACACAAAGTCATCTACCATCAGCGGGAGGCCCTGCGCCACTCGTTCGGATCCTATCTGCTTCTGGCCCTGGAGTTCATTATCGCCGCTGACATCATTGCCTCCATCACTCACCCAACACTTCAGGAAGTGGCGTTCCTTGGAGGAATAGTGGTGATTCGCACGGTGATAAGCTATTTTCTGGAAAAAGAGATCGCCCTCTATTCTCCGCCGGAAAAAACTCAGGACTGAGCCGGCCATTCCCGGGGGAGCCGTTTCACGGGGAAGACAGCAAGTGGTTCACCTGTTGCACCATCGTTGCCGGATCTTCGTTAAACGCCCGCACCATGGCCAGGTTTGAAACCCCCGTTGCAGCGACCTGCGCCAGGTTCCCGGCATTGATGCCCCCAATGGCGACCGTGGGAATGGCGACGGCACCGGCTACCCGGCGTACCGTTTCAAGCCCGATGGGGACATAATCCGCTTTGGTGGGTGTGCCGAAAACCGGCCCGATCCCGATGTAGTCAGCCCCGTCTTTCTCCGCAGCCGCGGCCTGGTCCATTGAGTGCGTGGACACCCCCACCAACATTTCCGGCGGCAAAACCCTGCGGGCGTCCGCAACAGGGATATCCTCCTGGCCGAGGTGAACCCCATCCGCCCGGCACAACATGGCCAGGTCCAGATGGTCGTTCACCAAAAGCAACGCGCCGGTTTCCCAGGTGATCCGGCGGAGCCGCTGCGCCAGGCCTAGCATCCGCCCCGGGGACATGTCTTTTTCCCGGAACTGCACAATCCTGGCGCCGGCCCGGCAGGACTCAGTGGCCACCCGGATATGGTCTCCACTGGTGATGACATAAGCCCCCGGAGGAATCAAAACGCGTTGAGGACTCAAAGCGGCCGCAATTCCGGGACTTTCGGCAAGAGCCCTCGCCAGAATACGTTGATGGCTGCGAAATGCCAGGCCGGGCAACTCGCCAGTCTTAAAATAGCGCACCTCGGCTGAATCATCACCGGGTTGCAGCCGGCCCTTGACCTTTCCCACCCGGAATCCCACTACCAGCACGGACCGGTAGATATGGCTCTGTCCGATCTCCACGTGGATCAATGAATCGATCTCACCACTGAGACCGGTTTCTTCCCGCAATTCCCGCAGACAGCCCGCCTGCGGCGTTTCATTTATCTCCAAAAAACCGCCGGGCAGGCACCACGAACCGAGTTTGGGCGGCGCAGCCCGGCGCACCAGCAGGACATCCCCCCCACTTCCAGTGACCACTGCAGCCGTTGCGGGTACCGGATTCTCGTAGGCCACCCGGCCGCACCGGGTGCACACGTCACGCTCCCTGCCGTCAACCGGTTGTTTGGCCAGACTTCCGCCGCAGGCGCAGCAAAAACGCTGCAATTTCATGGCTTGAGAATTTTTGCCATTGCCTTGGCGATCTTTTCACCGGACAGCAGCATACCGCCGAACACGGGCCCCATGCGCGGACCGCCGCGGGCCGCATTGGCGGCCATTCCCGTCACCCAGAGTCCCGGGTAGACTTCTCCGGCGTTGTCAATGGTCCATTCCTCGCCACGGTGCGCCCACATCGACATCTCGCCCACCACGTCCCCGCTGCGCGTATCCAGCTTGGCGTCTATCTTTCTGGCCACAATGGAGCAAACCTCCGCATCATGCCCGGTTCCATCCACCACGAAGCGTGAGCGCACGGTCAGCGGATCCACATGCAGCCCCAGGCGGGTGACTGGTGACCAGTTCACCACCAAACCGCTCACCCGGCGCCGTGAATCCTCTTCGCGAAACATCACATCCTCGACCTTGACCAGGTTGAAAATGGGAGTCCCCGACTGCACGCATCTGGAAATCAACATGGCGGTGGACTCAACACTGTCCGCAGTGAAGTAGCCGTCACCGTACTCCCGGAAGCGGATGCCAAACCGTTTCAGCAACGGCAACGCGGATTCCTGCACCACCAGTTCATTGAACATCATGCCCCCGCCCCACATACCGCCTCCGGGAGCGAGCTTGGACTCAAATACCGCGGCTCGCAAACCCATGCGGCCGAGTTCCGCACCGCAAACCAGGTTGGATGGTCCACCACCCACCAGGGCGACATCCAATTCCAGTGACTCCAGTAACTTGGCGGTCCAGCGTTCCACGATAGCGCGGGATATCCGTATGTCATCCAATTCCATGGGGAAACTCCTCTTGCCTCGGGTTAACTAAAGTGTACTCCAAAAGCGTTTGGGGATCAAGGTTTGGCGCCGATAGCCACGGACCCGGAAAGGGGCATTTCCACAATTCTGTAGGACTTCGTAATCCGGGCGTTGATGTGCTCGAGCACGCTGTTCATGGGGCCGTTGGACTCCAGGATCCAGCTCAACTCAGCCTGATGAATTCCGTGGGCCATGGCGTTCACCATGGTGCGTCGATAAAAGACCAAGTCAATACCGCGGTGACGATAACCCGGCACCACCCCCATCAGCAGCACCCTGATGGCATCGATATGCCGGACCCGGTGCCAGAGCTTCAGCCAATTGAAAGGCAGCAGGCGCCCCTTGAGTCCAAGCAACGCCTGGTAAACATCCGGCAAGGCCAGGGAAAAGCCCAGAGGTACGCCGTCTTTTTCCGCCAGGATAATCAAGTCACGGTAAGCGAAAGGTTTTACCCGCTTGAAATCCTCCATCATCTCCCGTTTTCCCAAAGGAACAAACCCCCAATTGTTTGCCCAGGAACGGTTGAAAAGGTCCACGACCAGAGCCGACTCCTCTTCCACCCGCGAATAATCGGGATAACGAAAGGTGATGCCCAGCCGTTCCAAACGCTGCTCCAGGCGATCCACGATGGCGGGGAAACGAATGGTTGCCGAATCCACTTCGTACGCGAAAAATCGCATTACCGGAGCAAATCCGCACTCTCTTAGCAAGTCCAGGTAGTACTCGGGATTGTATGGCATGAGTATACGCGGGGGGCTTGAAAACCCTTTTTCCAGCAAGCCCGACACGTTGTTCATGGAAAAGTCCACTGGTCCGCGCAAACATCGGGCACCGTGTTTCCCTGCCCATTCCGCTGCGGCCTTTACCAACTCCCGGGCTGCGGCAAGGTCATTCCGGCATTCGAACCGGCCGAAGAACCCCGTTCCTTCTCCATGGGTACGATCATGGGTCCGGTTGATGATGGCGGCGATCCGCCCCACGATTCTGCGCCCCCGGGCGGCCAAGAAGAACCGCACCGGATTCATGCGCAGGAATGCGTTGTAACGGGGCAGGTGGAACTTTTTTTCATCTCCGCGCAATTGGGGCACCCAGCAGGGATCTTTGCGGTAAAGCTGGTAGGGCAGGTCGACAAAACGCCGCAGTTCCGCCCGGCTATTCACCGGATATACCCTCAATTCCCCTTTGGATTCCCCTGTGCGTTGCATTGGCTTGATATTGATTGTAACGGAATATCGGCTCAGGAACAAGTTCCGGCTGCAAACGGCTTGACACATAGCCAAACCTAAGCTAGGAATAGAAGGGTCATTATGCAGAACAGCACAGCATCCACTGACGCCCCGCCGGAAATTCAGGTTTTTCGTGCCGGTAAAGTTGTTTACGGCCATACGGAAGGGGCCGGAACTCCGGAAGGGCTTGCACGTGAGTTGTCCCGGTGCTTGGGACCCGGCATCCCCGGCGAACTCTTCTGGCTGACTCAGGAACACACCGCCAAGGTAGTGCCGGCCACAAAGCGTTTCCGGGAGAGCGTGGCTGACGGGTTCATTCTGAATGTCTCCGGAACATTGGGCATCATCCGCACCGCAGATTGCACGCCACTTTTCTTTTGGAGTGACAGCCAAGAAACCGCCGGCCTGGTTCATGTGGGTTGGCGGGGACTGGCCGGCGGTATTGTCACTAATCTGTTGGACGTCCTGGAACGTCAGGGTACGCCGGCAGCGGGCCTGAACGTATGGCTGGGACCGGCCATAGAGGGCGGGTGCTACCCCGTGGGCAGTGATTTGCCCGGCATGTTTCCCGGACCTTCAAAAAAATTCTGGGGGTTTTCACGCAATTCCGCTGGACAATGGACTCTGGATGTCCGCTCCGGGATCATGCATGCGCTGCAAAAGGCGGGAGTACCGGCCCGGCGAATCAGCCGTTCACCGGTATGCACTTTCTGTGAAAGCCAAATGCCTTCTTACCGGCGTCAGGGATCCGGATGCGGCCGGTTGCTGAATTTCATCTTTATGGAATCCTGAGGGATGATAACCCCGCCCTGGCGGGCCATCCATAAGGATCGCCGCCAGAGCGGGGGATTGGTTTATTCAGCTTTGAAGCGGGAAACCACCAGGGCACCGTTGGTACCCCCGAAACCGAACGAGTTGGTCAGGGCGTAATCCAACTCCCGTTGGACTCCCTTTCCGGGCGTGTAGTTCAAGTCGCATTCAGGATCGGGATTCTCCAGGTTGATGGTGGGGGGGATAAATCCCTCTTTCACGGCCATGGCAGTAAAAACGAATTCCATGGCACCGGTGGCACCGAGCATGTGCCCGGTCATGGATTTTGTTGAGCTGATAATTAGCTTTTCAGCATGTTCACCGAACAGCTTGCGGATGCCCAGGGTCTCGGTCTTGTCGTTAAGCGGAGTGGACGTGCCATGGGCGTTGATGTAATCGATCTGCCCCGGAGTCAGGCCTGCATCACGGATGGCCATATTCATGGTACGGACAGCGCCGCCGGCTTCCGGATCCGGCGCGGTCATGTGAAACGCGTCCCCGGTATAGCCATACCCGAGCACTTCGGCATAGATGGGGGCCTGGCGTTTCAGGGCGCTTTCCAGGCTTTCCAATACGACCACCGCCGCACCTTCGGCGATCACGAATCCATCGCGTTCCAGGTCAAAGGGTCGACTGGCTTTCTCCGGAGCATCGTTGCGGGAAGAAAGGGCTTTCATGATGGAGAATCCGGCCACGCCCAAGGGCGTGATGGGGTACTCGGCCCCCCCCGCCAGCATGATGTCGGCATCACCCATCTGGATGATGCGGAACGATTCGCCGATGGAATGGGTACTCGTTGCACAAGCCGTCACGTTGGCCAGGTTGGGACCCTGCATGCCGAATCGAATGGACACATTGCCTGCTGCCAGGTTGGCAATGCTGGAGGGCAGGAAGAAGGGAGAAACCCGAGACGGGCCCCGTTGCAGCAATCGAGTCTCGTTTTCTTCAATGGTCGAGATACCGCCGATTCCGGAACCGATGTACACTCCACAACGGGTCAAATCCACTTTTGCCTTTTCCAGCCCGCTGTCCCGATAGGCGTCTTCCGCAGCGATCATGGCGAACTGGATGTAGGGATCGTACTTGCGCACTTCGCGCCGGTCGAAATGGTCGAGAGGATCGTAGTCCTTGACCTCGCCCGCTACTTGAGAGTAGTATTCGGAGGCGTCAAATCTGGATATACGGCTTACGCCGTTGGCGCCTGCCCGGGCTTTCTTCCAGCTATCCGCGGCAGTACGGCCCAGAGGCGAAATAGCCCCCAGGCCCGTTACCACCACCCGTCTCAGATTGATTGTCTTCCTGACAAGGTTCATGTTTTATTTCATTTTGCCAACGATGAAATCGACGGCGGAACCCACGGTGGTCAGTTTTTCAGCTTCTTCTTCGGGGATCTTTAAATCGAATTCATCTTCAAGCGCCATGATCAGTTCTACTTGATCCAATGAGTCCGCGCCCAAGTCCTCAACAAACTTGGCTTCGGTGGTAACCTGATCTTCACCCACGTTAAGCTTTTCGGCCACAACTTCCTTTACTTTTCCCATGATCTCTTCTTTGGTCATGTTTTCCTCCAAAATTGTTGGTCTGTTTCATCTATATCTGGGCCGCCGGAGCATCAAGCCGCGGCGAAAACCCCAATCCTTCACTTTCACGAAATCCATTGACACGCTCACATCACCAGACCGCCGGATACATTGATTACCGTACCCGTTATGTAGGCCGCAGCTGGTGAAACCAGGAAGGCCACTGCCTCGGCAATGTCCTGGGGAGTGCCGGCCCGTTTCAAGGGGATCTGGCTCAGGTATCCTTCCTTAACCTTGTCCGGTAGCTGGTCGGTCATCTCAGTAAGGATGAATCCGGGGGCGATTGCGTTGACAGTCACGTTGCGCCCGCCCAATTCCCTGGCCATGGCCTTGGTCAAGGCGATCAACCCCGCTTTTGAAGCGGCATAATTGGCTTGGCCCGCGGTACCGATCAACCCGGCTACGGACGCCATGTTGACAATACGTCCCGAGCGTTGTCGCATCATCACCTTGGCCGCTTCCCGCGAACAAAGGAAAGCCCCCTTTAAGTTGATGTTGAGTACCATGTCCCAATCGGACTCACTCATGCGTATGGAAAGGTTGTCCCGGGTGACCCCGGCGTTGTTGACCAGCACATCAACGGATCCCCAGGCTTCGCGCACGGATTGAATCAGGGTCTCGGCATCCTGAGCCAGAGAAACATCGGCGCGTACCACTTTGGCGGCAACACCGGTTGCTTCCACTTCCAACGCCGTATTGCGGGCATCCTCTTCCCGGATGTCTGATACGGCCACATTGAATCCGCTATTGGCCAGATGCAACGCAATGGCTTTGCCAATACCCCGGGCAGCCCCGGTCACAATCGCGTTCCCCTTTATTTCAGGCATAACTCAACTCCTCCAACACACTCCGCATCTGGCGCATCTCCGCGGCGATGCGTTCCTGTACCTGTTCGCGTACCATGCGGACCGACAATTCAATGGCCCGGCAAACCGCTTTGGCATTGGAACGCCCGTGTCCGATCACCACAATGCCGTTGACGCCCAATAAAAGCGCGCCGCCGGTCTCTGCATAATCCAGCCGGCGCCGCAGTCGCCGCAGGGACCGCTTGAGCAGAAAAAGCCCCAGTCGGGATTGCAGACTATTGCGTATCTCCCGCTTAAGCATGGACATGAACACGTCCACAACGCCCTCGGCGACCTTAAGGGTGACATTGCCTGTAAAACCGTCGGTAACGATCAGGTCGGATTCGCCCATATAAGCGTCCCGGCCTTCGATATTGCCGACGAAGTTGATGTCCATGGATTTCAATATGGCATGGGTGCGTTTGATCAACTCATTGCCCTTGCCTTCTTCCTCACCAATACTCATCAGGGCGATACGGGGATTCTCCACGCCGCGAACGGTTTCCAGGTACACTTTTCCCATCAGGGCGAATTCTACCAGATGGCGAGGCTTGGAGTCCACATTGGCCCCCACATCCATCAGCAGGGTTTTGCCTTTGGCCGTAGGAATCAAGGTCGCCAGTGCGGGCCGGCCAATGCCCTCGAGCAAACCCAGGTTGGTTTTGGCCAGCGCCATCACCGCCCCGGTATTGCCGGCGGAAATCATGGCGGAGGCTTTCCCCTTCTTGACCAGGTCAAGGGCCTGTTGAATGGAAGTCCGTTCTCTTTTGCGCCAGTAGGACAGCAGTTGTTCCCGCATGGAGATTTGATCGCGGGCGTTGACCACTGTCAACCGGCCGTCCAGGTTCACAGCGGATAAGCGACGCAATTCCCGGCGGATTTCGCGCCTCTTGCCGACAAGTTGGATGCGAACATCCGGATTCGATTCCAGGAAATCCATGACACCTTTCACGACCACCGCCGGAGCGTGGTCACCCCCCATTGCGTCGATGGCCACCGCGACCGGTTCCATGCACTATTCTTCGCTTCCCTCGGTAATCTGCCGATCGTCATAATACCCACAACTGCCACACACACGATGCGGGAGCTTGGGTTCCTTGCAGTTGGGGCATACAGAGAGACCCTCGACTTTCAAGGCGTGATGGGACCTGCGTTTATGGGTTCTCTGATGGGAATGCCGTCTCTTGGGTAATGCCATGATTCACCTCTTCCAATTATCCGGCCAAACATCCGTGGATGCGATGGCCTGCTCACATTGACAGGATTCGAAGTTTAAATTCACACCACAATTCGGGCAGATCCCGCGACAGTCCGAACGGCAGACAGGATTATCGGAAATACAGATATTCACCTGTTCAGACATGATTCGGGACAGATCAATCTGATTGCCCTGAAAGAAAATGGTTTCCAGATCATCATCGCCCAGGGAAAGCGATCCGCCTTCCACCAATTGCAGTGGAAACAAAATGATGTCGAACCGGGAATTGACCTTTTGTTCGAATTCCTCCAGGCAACGCACGCAGGTCAGTGACACAGAGGTGCGCACACTGCCCCGGGCCCGGATTCGCTCTCCTTCACGTGCCAGGTGGACGGAGTAATGAAGGTCATCCAGGTAGCTGCCGTCCTCTACAAGCAGAGAAGTATCCGCCATTTCGATCTGGTCCGCCAGTGACATGCCGGCGGGGCCGATTTTTGCCGTTTCTATGAGCATATGGATTCCTTTCTCAGTGGATAGCAATACAAGGTTTTTTACCATATCCCCCCCGATAAGTCAAGAATCGCCCGTGCCCGGCGGGATATAAACACTCGGCCAAATCCTTTAGGGATGACGGATGTCCACGCGGCTCACCCGTCCCCTGCGGCCCGCCCGGTTTATCGCCGCAACCGAGAAGGTGACGGGAAGTTCATCCACATCCACCACCATTTCGTTGCCCTGGATCGGAATCCATTGGGTACGATTCCCCAACCGCACGCCGAAAGCCTGGAAGTTGGGGGCAGAACCCTCGGTAAAAAAGCGGAATCGCAGCGAATCGCGGCCTGACAACCGACTCCACTCCATCCGCACGGCATTGCAGTCAAAATAGATGTCCGAAACCCTTCGCGTGACCAGTGAGTACGGGATCCGCCCCTTGAAAGTGGCCAGATCCGTCAAGTCGTCCCGAAAAAACAGGAAACTGTCAAATCTGTCCTTAACGGTTGGCGGACGGTCTGAGCGCATGAAATCGGACCTCAGGCTGACAGCGAAATGGGCATAGAAATTCATGTGCCGTTGCCCCAGGGCACGATTGCCCGGGGCAGCGGATTGGGCCGTGATCTTTCTTTTCTCCAACAGCCCGGAACGGACTTCCAGGGCATTGGCGGGAACACCGTCCTCACGATAATAAACCAGGTCCTGATCGGGATCCAATACCATCCACTTGCCCAAGTCGTCGTTCCACGCCTCCACCACGAAATGACTTTGCGCCCGGCGGCCCCACAATTCCACGTAACGAACGGCGAAAAAGCCCATGGATTTCAACACATCCGCCAGCACGTAAGCATACTGCCCGCAAAACCCCCCGGTACGACCGGCTCGAATCTCACTCAGGATATCCAATGCGTTGGCTCGGGGATAAGGATCCGGCACGGACCGTTCCCATTGGCTGTGGACCCAATGGCATAGTTTCAGAAAAAGCTCCGTGGTGTCTTTGGCAGAAAAATCTGCGTAATCCTCCTGATCACGCAACTGACGCAATTGGGGCTCCGCCCAATGTTCAGGGATAAATTCAAAATTGGAATGCCGGATGGAGTTGATTGGGACTTCCACATTGAAATCTCCACCATCCGGGGATAATCGCACCCACCACAAGGTCGCCGCCGCCGCAATCAGCAGTACCAACAGGATCAGGGTTCGCCGCGTCATCAGCCCGTCGCCTCCACGGCCCGAAGCGAATGCGGCCCCGCGGCAATCACCCGCACGCGCAGCATACTGCCCGGTGGCGCGGTGGACATGAGGTTGACCACCCGGTAGCTTTCCGTGCGGGCGACGACTTGACCCTTGGCCGTGGGATGGGGCGTCATGACGAGTACGTCCAGCTCACTGCCTACCAGGGCGCGATTGTTTCGCAATTGAATCTCTTCCTGGACTTTCTGCAGCCGGTGCAACCTGTCGCGCTTGACTTCCGGGAGGACGTCATCCGCCCTTTCCCAAGCCTTGGTCAGGGGCCGGGGCGAATAGGCAAAGGAAAACACGGATGCGTATTCAACCCGACGCAACAGAGACAGGGTGGCCTGAAAATCCCGCTCCGTCTCCCCGGGAAATCCCACGATGAAGTCCGAGGAAAACCGCATGAGTGGAACGGCCCGACGGTAGCCGGAAACAATCCCCAAGTAATCCTTACGCGTGTAGTTGCGGTTCATGCGTCTTAGTATTCGGGTGGATCCGGATTGCGCGGGGAAATGGATGTGCCGGGCGATGCGCTCATGGGCGGCCACGACTTCAATCAACCGGGGGTCATGATAACCCGGATAGGACGTAATGAACCGGATCCACTGGACATCCACGGACGAAGCCAGGCGATCCAGCAGGGAGGCAAAAGGCTCTCCCGTGCGCGGATCACTCCAGTGGTTCACATTCTGTCCGAGCAATACCAATTCCCGGTAACCCTGTTCGGCCAGAGCGCGCGCTTCAGCGAGAATCTCCCGGCCGGGACGAAATTTTTCCCGCCCCCGGGTAAACGGCACAATACAATAAGAACAAAAATTGTCACAGCCTTCCATGATGGACACGTAAGCCGTTACCGCGCTGGCCCGGGCTCGGCGATCCGGTACGATTTCAGTCCACCTGCGTGAGAAACCCAGAGCGGCACCCCGTTGCCGCTCTTGTTGAAGATTCGCGACGATTCGATCCAGTTGGCAAAACTGGTGGGTACCCACCACGAAATCGATACGCCGCTGCAAACGCAGCAACGTCTCTCTTTCCGCCTGGGCCACGCACCCGGTCAGGATCACGATCTGATCCGGATGCAGGCGGCCGATGTAAGAGAACACCTTGTCCCTGGCCTTGGCCCTTACCGCGCAGGTATTGACAATGACCACCCCCGCGTCCTGGACCCTCTCCACCGGGGTCATTCCGCTGCGTACGAGGAGAGTGGTCATCTTTTCGGAGTCATTGACGTTCATCTGGCAACCAAAGGTGTGGACAAAGAAGGTCATGCCCGATGCCGTTCCCGAAGGTTGGCCGCTGCCTTCAATACATCTTCATTCACGGCGCTGCCCGCCATTAGACGGGCGAGTTCCTCTATTTGTCCGGGGTGATCCAGGATGCGTACGGAGCTGAAAGTACGGCCGTTCTCAAAACGTTTTTCCACCAGGAAATGGCGGTCCGCAAAGGCGGCGATTTGAGGCAAGTGGGAAATGCAGAGCACCTGCCCCCCCCGGGAAATACGTTGCAGTTTTTCACCGACGAACTCAGCTGTTTTCCCGCCAATTCCCGTATCGATCTCATCAAAAACACTGGTAAGCCCGCGATTTTCATCGATAATGGATTTCAACGCCAGCATCAGGCGGGACAATTCGCCGCCTGACGCCACGTCGCGCACCCTGGCCGGGGATTGGCCGGGGTTTGAAGAGAAATAAAACTCTATGCGATCCGGTCCTCGCTCTGTAGCCGTTCGGTCAGTGTACTCTTTCTCGGCTATGCGTACCTCGAATTTGGATTGCGGCAACTCAAGCCGCGCCAATTCACGCTCCATTACCGCTCCCAACTCCTGGGCACGCTCCCGCCGCCGCGCGCGCAGGCGTTCCAGTTGTTCACCGTAAACCTTCAGTGCCGTTTCCACTTCGCGACGGGACTCCCGCAGAGACATATCCGTGTGAATCAGCCGTTCCCTTTCGGCGCGCATGTCTTCCAAGTTCCGCAACAATCCATCAAGGTCCGTATCGTATTTGGTTTTGAGGCGGCGAATGCGCAGGAGTTTTTCTTGTACCTGGTTCAATTCACCCTCATCGTACTCCACGCGCCCGCTGATATTGCCGAGAAACTTCGTCAACTCAGGAATGGTGTCCAGAAACTGTTCGGCATCACTCTCAAAAGGCTTCAAATCGGGATAAATTTCCCGCAAAAAAACCAGGTCTTTCAGGGCATCCGTGACCTGGTTGTACATGGCGGCCTCGCCTTCGTAGAGTTGCTGGGTCAACCGGGAAGTGCGTTCCAAGATTTCCTCGGCGGAGCCCAGAATCCTCGCCCGGCGCTCCAATTCCAGATCCATGCCGGTTTGGAGGTTTAGTTCTTCAATCTCGCCCATTCGGAAAGCCAAAAAATCAAGGCGCTCGTCCAAGCCCTGCTTGCTGCGCTGAAGTTCGTCCAGCCTGGTGAGCCGGTTTTTCAGTTCCGCGAAGGCTGCGGCCAGGTCTTGGAGAGCCTGCCCGTTATCGGCGAAGCTGTCCAGGTAAACGGCGTGGTTAAGCGGATTCAGCAGAAAGACATGTTCATTCTGACCGTAGATATTCAAACGCTCGGCGGCCTCCTGTTGCAGGCGGTCAAAGGGGACCATGGCGCCGTTTATGAAGCAAATGGATTTGCGCCGCCCGACCTCCCGGCGCAACACGCATTCCCTGCCGTCATCGTCAAACAACGCCTCCACCACCAGGCGATCTTCACCTTCACGAATGGCGCTTGCGGATGCCCTGCGTGTGAGCAGCATGTTCAGGGCACCGATAAGGATCGATTTGCCCGCCCCGGTCTCTCCAGTCAGCACATTCAGTCCGGCGGAAAAATCCAGCCTGGCCGCCTGGACTACCGCGAAATTTTCAACTTTCAGAAAGGACAGCATGCGCAACCCCGGACGTTGTCAGAATCCCCGCGTTCCGCCCCACCAGCATGGAGATTTTCGCGGAGGCAAGATAGCTCAATATACCCAAAGACAGGAGAAAAGTCAACGTGACGTCTCAGCCACGGGAGCCGCCGCGAATTCTACCTGCACGTCGTGAGAATGCGACCAATGGTCCCGATTTTCTCTCCAAATCCAGGCACATTTACCCTGGGTGCCCCCGGGGCGACACATGGCGGATTCCCGCCATTCCACCCGGCTGGAGCCGCGGCGAACCCCCAACAGATAACGTTTTTCCTGGTTTCCTTCTCCGCCTGTATGGCTTCGGGGCAGCCACAACTTCAGCCCGCGCTCGGCAAGCCCGGGTGTGTCAACGTTCCCGCTGACCTCCAGGTCCAACTTGACCCTGCCCTGTTCCCGCAGGGCGAAGCGCATCGCCAATTCCAGCTGGACTTCTTTGTCCAGGTGGGAGACATGGTGTTCCTGCGGAGAGTCCGTGGTTTCCGTCCAGGTTACTTCCGCGCGCTCCTGCGGCGCGGGGGCCAGAGCGTAGAGGATGAAATCGCCATTATCCCTTTCAAGCATCGCCCGGGCCGTCAACACACAGCGATAAACGCCGTAAGTTCGGGCTTCTCCCTGAAGCAACCTGTATTCGCCTTCCATTACAAGACGCAGGTGGACATCGAATCGCTGGGGATCAACCCCCCGGGATACAGGGATCATACACGTCCAGGCAACAAGCAGGAGCACGACTCCGGGACGCAAGAGCATAATCAATATTATGGCATGACCCGCTGGATCCTTCAAGGCCGACACTTTCCTTGGCCCCGCCAAACTGCTACACTTTTTACATGATTCATCGTTTGCTGAAGCGCCGCATTACCTTACCGGCAGCAGCCATACTGTGTGTTCTGGGCTTGTACCTGGTTATTCCCCTGCCGCGCTTCAACCCGAATTACAGCACGGTTGTACGCGACCACGAGGGCAGGCTCTTGCGGGCTTTCCTGTCAACCGAATCCCAATGGCATTTCCCCCCGGATCCAAAGTTCCGCATCCCCAAGCCCCTACTGGCCAGCGTACTCATGTATGAAGACCGCCGCTTCCCATGGCATGCCGGGGTGGACCTGAGGGCCGTGCTGAATGCCGGCTGGAAAAACCTTCGCCACATGCGGATAGTGGGCGGCGCATCAACGATCACCATGCAGGTTGTTCGCCTGGCGGAGCGCCGCCCGCGCACTTTCATCAACAAATGCCTCGAAGCCCTGCAGGCCATCAAGCTCGAATTGCATTGGTCGAAAACCCGCATACTGCATACTTACTTGAATCACGCTCCCTATGGGGGAAACATCGTGGGGGTTCAGGCCGCGGCCAGGCGTTATTTCGGGAAACCACCGGGGCAACTGACCTGGAGTGAAGCCGCCACACTCGCCGTGCTGCCCAACTCTCCAGGCTTGATTTCTCCGATGATGAACCGCAACCGCCTGCAAGCCAAACGAAACGCCTTGCTGCTCCGATTGAAGCATGCGGGAGTCATCCCGCCCGCCATCACACGCCTGGCGATCCAGGAGCCGATTCCCAAGCTTCTCCACAGCTTTCAGATAGCCGGGCCGCATTGGGCGCAGCGTTTCCACAACGATCAGGCGTTCCAGGGCCGCCTCGTGCACACCACCCTGGACCTGGATATCCAGTCCGCAGTTGAATACAGCGTAAGCGCCCACGCCAGGCGTTTGATGCGACAGGGAATCCGCCATACCGCGGTGGTGGTTCTGGACACACGGACCGGAGATGTCCGGGCGTATGTGGGGTCACCGGATTACTTTGACAGTGCCAACCACGGCCAGGTGGACGGGGCGGCTGCGCCCCGCTCCACTGGATCCATTCTGAAACCCTTTCTATACGCCTTGTCCATGGACAGCGGCTTGATCCTGCCCCGCACCTTGATCCACGATGTACCGACCTTCTACGGCGCTTTTTCTCCGGCCAACGCCGATCGCGAATACAGCGGCCTGGTTACGGCCCGCAAAGCCCTTATCCAATCCTTGAATGTGCCCGCGGTGCGCCTGCTCAACCTTTATGGTACGGAGCGTTTCTACCACTTTCTGGAATCCGCCGGTTTGTCCTCTCTTTTCCGCACCCCCGATGAATACGGGTTGACCCTCATCCTGGGCGGAGGGGAAGCCAGGCTTCTTGAACTAACCGCCTTGTACAGGGGTCTGGGGGCCGATGGGGAGTTTCATCCTGCCATCACTTATGCAGGACCGGCGCCGCATTTTTTTCAACCACAATTGATTTCCTCCCAGGCTTGTTACCTCACCCTGGATATTCTGCGCCACCTGAAGCGACCTGGAGCGGAATACTATTGGCAGCAATTCAGCAGCAGCCGGCCTGTGGCCTGGAAAACCGGCACCAGCTATGGTCAAAGGGACGGCTGGTCCATCGGCCTTACCCCCGCATGGACCATCGGTATTTGGGTGGGAAACTTCAACGGAGAAGGCAACCCCCTTCTTTCCGGAGCGGGATCAGCCGCGCCGTTGATGTTTCAGTTGTTCAACACCCTGCCGACGGGGAACCGGGAACCCTGGTTCTCCCGGCGGGGAATGGCATTTCAAAGGATCACCCTTTGTCAAGACAGCGGATTCAGGGCCGGGCCGGATTGCCCGCATACCGTCACGGTTGACGCGCCGTTGCGGGCACGGCCTCTGCCCGTCTGCCCTTATCATCGTTCGTTCTTCGTCACCCTGGACGAAAAACATCGGGTATGTTCCCAATGCTGGACGCCCGGAAATTACAAACGGACCGTGCGGCTGGTTCTGCCCCCGGAGGTGGCCCAATTCATGCGCAGCCGGGGCCTTCCCAACGAGCCGCTTCCGCCCCATCTGCCGGGATGTTCAGTCATTCAGGTTGATCGTCCCATGCGTTTTGTTTACCCTGAACCAAGGGCCCGGGTGATGATCCCCAGGGACTTTCAGGGGGTCCGGCAAAGGATTACGGTAAGCGTTGCCCATCGCAACCCGGAATCCCGGATCTTCTGGTACGTAGACGGAGTATACCTAGGTGAAACCCGGGGCATACATAAAAACCCCATGCTGCTTGATCCCGGCTGGCACCGCATTGTCGTGGTGGACGAGGATGGCCACCAGCAGGAAAGGCGCCTTTTGGTGGTGGGCGCCAGCGGTACAAATTCAGGTTGACTTCAACCAAAGGCTCTGATACTCTGGGTGCTTATCAACCTGGAGGTCACGTGTGAATAAAGAAATCAAACTCGTGGACATCCGGGCCCAGTACAGTGAAATCCGTGAAGACCTGCACCGGGCTTGGGACGAGATCCTTTCGACCATGCACCTTATGCTGGGCCCCCACATGACTGCTTTCGAAAACGAATTCGCCGCATACTCCGGAACCCGTTACGGTGTCGGTGTCGGCTCAGGCACTGAAGCGGTCCACCTCGGCCTACGCGCCCTGGGGATTCGGCCCGATCAGGAAGTCATTGTTCCGTCATTTACTTTTTTCGCCACGGTTGAGGCCGTCATCCACGCCGGTGCGATTCCGGTCATGCTGGATGTGGACATGGAAACCGCAACCATTTCGCCCCAAGGGGTGACGGATTTCATTCACAAAAACTGCAAATCCCGCAACGGTCAACTATACAACACGGCTACAGGCCGCAGGGTAAGCGCCTTGATTCCCGTGCATCTATACGGTATGCCGGCACGAATGGACGAACTGACCACAATCGCCGCTCAAAACAGCCTTAAAATCCTGGAGGACTGTGCCCAGGCTCACGGCGCGGATTTCAAGGGACAACGCATCGGTTCCTTTGGTGACGCGGCGGCCTACAGCTTCTATTTTTCCAAAAACCTGAGTGCTTTGGGAGAAGGCGGCATTGTGTTAACCAAACATGAAGCGGTGCGGGAAGCATTGAAAAGACTGCGCCTCCACGGCCAAACCGACAAGTACACCCATGGCGAGATCGGATTCAACTCGCGGCTGGACGAAATGCAGGCCGTTGTACTGCGCCTGAAGCTAAAGCATCTGGACCGCTGGAACCGCCGCCGCATCGAATTGGCCGCCCGTTACGACCAGGCATTGCAGGACCTGCCGGTCATCCCGTTCAAGGCGGGGGAAGGCCAACATCCGGTGTACCACCTGTATGTGATTCGAACCCCCCGGCGCGATGACTTGCTCCAATTCCTGCGTGATCGCAACATCGGCGTTGGCGTGCACTACCCGATTCCCTGCCATCTGCAACCCGGTGTGGAGTACCTTGGCTATAGAGAAGGTGACCTGCCGGTTTCAGAGCAATTGGCAAAGGAAGTCCTCTCCCTGCCCATGCATCCCCATCTCGATGACGGAGATGTGGACTCCGTTGCCCAGGCAATCCGGGATTTTTTCCAGGAGTGAACCCGTGACATGCGGGCGAGTCCTGCTGGGAAGCGGATTTGTTCTGGCCTTGGCCGGGGGCGTATTGGTTTTCGTCGTTCACCTGCACTTCATTGTCATTCCCCTGACATTGTTGGCACTGGGCTTGGCTGCCTACCTGTTGAATCCGCAGAAAGCGCTGTTGTGGTTCCTTTTTGCCTTGCCATGGACCGCGGCTTTGCCCGCCCTGGATCCCAATGGATATCCCTTTAACTACATGGGCGTTCCGCTGTTCCTGCTTTCCGGAATGATATTGGCGTCCATGGCACGGCGTGAACGGCTGGACGCCCGCCATCCCGTGGCGTACATGGCCGCCATCCTGGTATTGATCACCATCGTGTCCACAGTTTTTCTGCTGCTGCGCTGGAGCAACCTGACCATTCCCGGGCTGGCTTTTCTTAAAGACACCCCGGTGACCCCGGAAGGCCAGAGAGTGTCTTTCGCCATCGTCTTTCCCGTGATTACCTTGATGTTGACGGCCATATCCCCGCATCTGTTCACAATGCTGCGGCGCCATAAACCTTCCCGGACCCGAGCACTTAACCATCTTTTCGCCGGATACGCGGTTACCCTTGGCATTGCATTGATCCAGCGTTTTGTCGCTCCGGGTTTCCTTTCACGGGGATATTTCGTTTTTCACAAGCAACTCAACGGCGGGACTTCGGATTTCAACGCTTTCGGCTTCTTGTCGGGATTCGTATTCCTGGCGGCCCTGCTGAACCTTCTGCGACGAAAAACAACCACCAACCCGCTTTGGACCCGGTCCCCCCTGCTTGCGGCCATAGTGATGGCCGGATCGTTGTCTGGCCTGGTTCTATCGGGCAGCCGTACGGGTTTTCTCTTTGTCTTGTCCGCCGCCGCTGTCGCTCTGTCGTCCAAGAAGTGGCGCCTGCGTACGCGCATGCTCATGCTGATCGCTTGCATCCTGATGTTGGCCGTGGGCGGAGGTGTACTGCGCCAGCGCATTGCCCGGACAGTGACCGACTTTCATGACAATTTAAAAAACCACGGACTGATCTCCGCCCTGGACCGTGCCTCGAACCAGCGCATTACCATGATGCGCAGTGGTTTTCAACTGGTTTCAACCGCACCGCTGACTGGAGTGGGAGGGGGCAACTTCCTTTTCGCCCTGAAAAACCTGCATCTGGGTCAGGGACACCTGGAAGACCTGCCGTTGAATCAATACCTCCTGGCCGCTTCCGAGACAGGTGCAATCGGGGCGTTGTTGTTTTTGGCGTTGCTGGGGGTCATGATTCGCAAGCCGCGACATCGGCAATGGCGTCCCCTCTTCTGGACCACCTTGGCGGCATTCCTGGTGGGCACTCCCCTTTGGCTCCCCGAGCTGGCGCTGTTGTTCTGGTTCATGGCCTGGTTGCTTGATCCCGAACCGCATTCCGAAAAAATCCGGCTTTTCCGTCGCCCCGTCCTCATCGCGGCGATGCTGGCGTCATTGTTCGCTCTGGGCTGTCTTTGGGAAAGCCCGGGGCTGCATCCACTTCGCTGGTGCCTGCAAAAACGGGCGCCCTACGACTACGGGATGTGGCCAGCCGAACAGACGCCGGAGGGGCACACCTTCAATTGGACCCGTGGCTCCGCCGGGGTATACCTGCGGCCGGGGCTCCGGACCGCAATCCGACTGGTGGCCAATGCTCCATTCGCCAATCTTCCGGACCGGACACAGAAGATCCAAGTTTTCTGGCGCGGCCGACTATATCGCGAAGTCATGGCGGCGGCGGTGGCCGAATGGCCGTTAATCCTGCACTCTTCCCGGGGAGGATTCCTGGAATTTCGGGTGACCCCACCCTTCAACCTCAGGCACATGGGCTTGGGGCGTGAAGGAAGAACGCTGGGTGTGCAGGTTCACGGTCTCACACACTGATTTTTGCCCCGCTCCTTGGCCCATGGTACAATGCCCGCATGAAAAAATCGTGGCGAGGTTTGAGCACCCTTACCCTGCTGCTGGTCGCCGCCTGTAGTTCCGGGGAAGCGCCCGTAACCGAAACGATTCTCCCTGAGATCTCTTCTCAACAACGGGAATTCTCCATGCAACTCCCCGCAGACGGAACCCACTTTCTTGGCCATTGGAGCGGATCCCTCTTTGACGGCCGAACATACCGGAATATCTTTGCGGAAGGCGGCAGCTTGCGTTTCATCCTGGAATCCACGGATACCCTGTTAATGGCCCTGAACCTGCGGGCAGAGGCGGCCACTAACCTGGAAATCCATTTAAACGGCAAGCGGCTAAAGGAATTGCCCTTGAAGCCTTCTCCCCCGGCAGACCACCGGATATTGCTGCCCCGGCGCTTACTGCGCCCGGGAGACAACCGCATCGACTTCATCCCCGATCCTTCGGCGCGCATTCGCTTCTACCGTTTGGCCCTCGCCCCCCCGGATCATCGGGCGGCCCGCTCCGGAAACGAATCGTCAGTGGCCGCCTTTCAATTGCCCGCCGCCTTGGAATACCATGTTCGAGCGGGTCACGGGCGCCTGCAGATCGGCTTTTCCAAGCCAATTCCCCGTATCCGACTGACCGTTGGCGACGGCGAGAGTGAAAAGCCCTTCCGGGAGTGGACGAAACGGGATCACATCAACTTGGATCTGACCCAATGGCCCAATGAGTTAAAACAGCTGCGCTTCCAGCTTGAAGGTCCCGCCCTGGCCGTGGATCTTACCACGTCGGAAATTGCGCGTAACGCCGGCGCAACTTTCCCGGCTGCCCCAGAGCATGCCGCCCCGCCGGGAACCGGAGAAGGCACGGGTATGAACGTGCTGGTGATCCTCATGGATTCAGCCCGGGCCGACCGCTTATCTTGCGCTGGGTACTCCCGGCCCACGACTCCGCATATCGATCAACTGGCCAAACGGGCCTGGCGTTTCGATAACGCATGGGCGGAAGCGGCCTACACCCTGGCTTCCACGGCCACCCTGTTCAGCGGTCTGGCTCCGGACCAACACAACGCAGTCAGCAATTATTTCGGCGGATTGAATGAACGTATCCTCACCCTGGCGGAAATCATGCGCGCCGCCGGGTACCATACCGCCGCGGTTTCAGCCATCCCATATTGCGGACGGGCTTTCCAAATGGAGCAGGGATTTGAGACCTTCATCGAGCTTTTCCAGGATCAGCCTCAACCCCTGGCGTCAGAGTTTCCCGCCCAATTGGAGCGCATCATTGACAACGCCGCAACAAAGGGGAAACCTTTCTTTGCCTACCTGCACATTCGGGAACCCCACATCGATTACGTGATGCCGCCACCCTATTTCGGCACCTTCCATAAGGGATACAGCGAGCACCCCAACAAGGATTTCCTGAAAAGGTTAAAGGAAATCTATTTTGCCCGGGGCGACTATGTCAAGGGCCGCTACACAGCCCAGGACCTTGAGTTGCTGAACGATGCCTACGATGAGAACCTGCTCTTTGCCGACGCCATGGTGGGCAGGATGCTGCAAAGTCTTGCCAAACAAGGCCTTGCAGGCAACACCGCGGTGGTTGTGCTGGGAGATCATGGGGAGGGATTGGGGGAACATGGCGAAATCGGTCACAACACCGTCCTCTACCCGGAAGGATTGCACATCCCCATTATCCTGGCCATTCCCGGCTGGTCCGACAACGGCGCGGTGTTGTCGCACCCAGTCAGCACCTCGGACCTAACCGCCAGCTTGATCCGCATTTTCAACGGCCCGCCGCCGGCGGATCTGTCCGCAAAAGGCCTGTTCCAGATACGGCCCACACCAACCATCGTCAGCCGCAGTATCTTCTTTTCGGGATATCACAACGCATGGTCCATCGTGGAATACCCCTACCAAGCCATTTTGACTGGTCATGGTGACTCCCTTAAATGCCGGGTTTTCAATCTGGCCCGGGATCCGGGCGCCCGTTCGCCCCTGAACCACCCGCTGCATGGCGCTTACTTCTGGCAACGCTTGGTCAATACCATCCACGGCCGGCGGCGGAGCATTGCGCCCACGGCATCGAACCTCAAGCGCAAAGAAATCGAGAGCCTGAAATCCCTCGGGTATCTTTAACCCGGAGATGAGGTCTGAAGCGTGACGTGGCTTGTTTTTTCTCTTTACGCGCTCTTGCTTACAGCCGTCGGCATCCACAGGCGCCAGCCCGGGAAGGATGGCTTTTTCTTTGCCTCGCGCCGATTGGGCTCCCTGTGGGTAGGGGTCACCTTGACGGCATCCTGGGTGGGAGCAGCCTCCACCCTGGTTACCCTCCAGCAATCCGCGGTCAACGGCCATGCCGCCCTTTGGGTAATGGCGGTACCGACGGTTTTCACCCTGGTGATTTTTTTCATCATCACCCGTACCATTCGCAATCACGACTTCACCACCTTACCCAGGTTGATCCGCAGGCTATACGGTCCACGGATTTCCCTAGTGGCCGGGATTTTGATTTTTGTTTACATGATTCTGCTCACCTCTTCTCAGCTCGTGGCGTGGGGAAAATTTTTGTCCGGCATGGCGAACCTGCCGTATACGGTCGCCCTGCTGCTGGGGGTGGTGCTGGTATGCGCCTATTCCATTTCAGGCGGTTTTCCCGCAGTCGTCCGCACGGATGGTGTCCAGTTGACGCTGATGGGGGCCGCTCTGGCGGTAATGTACCTGCTGATCGGGCATGGTGCCGGTGGTTCCTTTTCGCGCGGGTTTGCCCGCTTTCTTTCCGGAGCGGGTGATCATGCATTGTTGGTCTTTTCCTTTACCCTGGCCTGGGTGATTTCTCCGGTGGTTTGGCAACGGGTGGCCGCGGCCAAAAGCACGCGGTCAGCCCGCCTGGGCATACTGATCGCCATTGTTTTGGTTCTGGGGTTTTACCTGCTGGTCATCCCCGTCGGCATGGCCTTGGGCGGGGCCGCCGCGGGAGACAAGGACCTGTTGCTGCAAATGCAACACGCCCTGCCCTCTTGGGCCTGGAGCCTGGTTTTCCTGGGGCTGGGATCCGCGATCCTGTCGACAACGGACACGGCCTTGAACCTGGCGGCCATGACTCTCAGCCTGGACCTTTTTTCCCGGGGGAAGCACTCATTGCTGCCACGGGCCCGTCTGGCAACCCTGGCTTCGGCGGCCCTGGCCATGGCGGCGGCCTGGCAATTGCCGTCCATTCTCCAAACCCTGGGTGTGGCATCCGAGATCATGGCTGCCGGACTCTTTGTGCCGGGAATGGCCGCTCTTTTGCTGAAAAAGCCGTGGCCCCGGGCAGGTGCCTGCAGCCTGGTGGCCGGAGGCGGTTTCGCACTTCTGTCTTCCCTGAATGCTTTCGGATTGCCCCTGTCCCTTCCCCAATGGCCGGCATCCCTGCCCTGGGGGCTGGCCCTGTCAGTGACGGGTTTCGGTTGTGGAATGCTGTGGGACAGCTGGAGACCACAGCCCGGAAAAATCAGGGATAGATGAAGCGCGGCCGCATGGACACACCGCGGGGGGTAACGCCTTTCGGCAGGTAACGCATCAACTGTTTTGCATTCAGCAATAGGCGGCGCAGGTCAATTGGCAGGGGTTGTTCCAGGGCCAAGTCCAGCCAGCGGCAGGCCGCAGCGCGCAGTGGTTCAGGCAGGGGAGAGGTCCAGAAGTCATCGGCATGTTGAATCAACCAGTCGGCTGAACGGGTCATCAATTGCACCCCCGAATGAAACAGCCGTGAATCCCGCACGGAGATTCCCGAAAGGTCCCGGCTCCAGCGGGAATAGGCTTCAACCCAAAATTTTCCCCCAGGAATCCTCGACAAAATGTCGCTCCGCAAACGGCGTAGCGGCGTCAGGCGGCCGGATTGCGCGGTGGTGGGGATCAACCTCTCGGCATAACAATCCCGGGCTTCCTCTTCGGGAATGGGGTCGATATCGGTACTGGGGTAATTGCCGCTGATGAAGTCCCGGTAAACCTGGAAGGCCGGTTTTGCGGAGCCGTCGCTGCGCAGGATTCCCCAGGATGACACTTCGGGGTTCACGTCGTCGCGGATTTCGTAGAAAAACATTTTGTCTGGATATTGACGACTGCGTCGCAATTGCAGGGTCTCCAGGTAATGGGCGGCCTGCATCTCTTCGGACAGGGTTAGGGTGTTCCAACCGGTTTCCGTCATCCAGAGGGGGCGATCCGCGAACCCGCAATCCTCTATCAGGTTCTGCACCGATGGAATGAGGGGCTCCCCGGATTCCAGGAGTTCAAATACGTACTTGGCGCCCCGGGAATCGTAAAGGTGGTGGCTCACGACGTCGATCTCGCCGGCAGCGTTGTTCAGGATATACTTCAACCAAAGGAACCACTCCTGACCCGGGGTGGTCAGGTGCGCCAGGTCAGGCCCGACAACGAACGCACCGGAATCCCACTTACGGATCTCCTGTACCGCCGGCTGCCACACCCGCGCCATAAACACATCTTTCCCAAGAGCGAAAAAGTCGGGCACGTTGGGTTCGTTCCAAATACTCCAGTACTTGATGTGTTCGCGGTAGCGGTTCACCGTGACCCGAACAAACACCCGCCAGTTCTCGAGGTCGTCGGCCGGATGGTTGGCGCCCTTCCCGTTGTTGGCCCAATCCGGGGTATAGGCCATAACCGCCAGAACAGATAAATTATGGTTGCGGGCGAAATTTATCACCCGGTCTACATCGGCAAAGCGGTAGTCCCCCTTGTTGGGCTCACAATTCCGCCAGTTGATGTCGATTCGCAGCCAGTGGATCCCCGCCTCCACCACCCGTGACAGGGTCTCATTTTCCGCCAGGTGGACGTTGATTCCGAAGGGAGATTGGGAAACAGTGGCGGCATGCAGATAAAGGGCAATCAAGAGCCACCCGCAACATACGATGACGAAACGCTTCATAATCCTCCTGGTCGCAAAGCCGGCCCTCGGCCGGCGTCCGGATTGAGATTATATCCGGCCGGAACAGCACACGCAAGCGCAATGCTTGCAAACCCGTAATTGCTTGCTTACAATACAATCATGACTGGCAAGGACATTGAAAACATTTCCGAGTATTTCTATTCCGGGGATCCACAGATGTCCCCCGATGAAAAGTGGCAATCTGTTTTCCAGCAATGGGTAAATCGCATCGAAGAGAAAAAGCTGCTGCTCAGCCTCTATGAGTTGAAGCTTTGGCTGGAAAGTATGGAAGCCTTCTTTTCATCCCGTTACCTGGAAAGCTTGGTGTTCCGCTTCTCCACCGCTGAATTGCGCAACTATTCGATGTACCTGCATACTTTCACCCAGGTGTCCGCCCGCATCATTCAACTGCTCAAGGAAGTGGATTTCAAGAAAGACAAGTTTTTATTGAACTTCGAGGAGTTCATCGTTGAAGGAATCCTGGAGGTATACACATCCAAATCTTTCCCGGCGTTCTCCGACACCTATTCGCCGGAATCATGGTTCTCCAGCCTGAGGATATTTCTCCAGAACCTGCGACATCTGTGTTCGGAACTCACCAAGGGCGACTTGGTGAACCAGCGCACATTTTCTTCGGTAAAGAAACTTTACCACAAGGAGTTGACCCACAATCCCATTATCATGACGCTGATCAAGAAGCGGTTCATTGCCAAAATGGACAAGGTATACCAACCCGATATTTCCAGGATTGTCGCTCAAATAGAGGAAAAGGAATTGCGCCGTCAGATAGGCTTGTTTTTCTTGTTCGCTTTCCGCATCATGAAAATCAACAACTTCATTGAGTCCAACCTGAACCGCAGCCGCCACATCCATCATATCATCCCCCTGATTCTTGCTTTGAAGCGCAGCCAGGAAAACCTCTTTGCATTCTATGACAGCCTGCTGCGGGAAAACATCCAGCTGAACCTAAACAAGAAACAAAACGCCGCGCTCCAGAATATGCTCGATTCCTTTAAAGAGGAATACCAAAAGATATTCGAAGGTGAATTGCCCAATTTTTTTGACGACAAAAAAGAACGGTCAGACCGTCGCAAAGTGCTTAAAAACATAGTGATCATCTCGGATATGGCCATCAAGGAAATGATCGAGACCACCGCCCAGGTCTTCGACCCGAAAATCAGCGGGGGGGCTATATTTGAGCATTACATCTCGCGCAAAGAGAAAGCCGATGCCGTCAAGGCCAAACTCTCGCGCCTGCACAGCAAGATCAACGATTACTTTTCGCGCCGGGAACACATCACCCCATCGGATATCCTATTCGATCTCAACGTATTCATCGAGACCGACCTGAACCACTTGCAGTACAAGGATTGGAACGAATTCCTGTATTTCTACAACCACTTGACCGGGGCCAATTTCAGCGACGATTTCGACGTCACCCTGAAATCCTTCCACTCGTTTATTACCACTCTGTTGAAAGGCCTGGTGCACGCGCAATGACCCCCGACGAATCTGTGGAACTGACCCTGGTCATGGCCAAGCCGGACGCCATGCAACGCCGGCTGCTCGGCGCCATCATCCAACGCCTGGAACACAAGGGACTGATAATGGTCGCCGGGGAAATGAGGCAATTGACACAAGAACTGGCGGCCAGCCACTATGCCGCTCACCGCGGCAAGGATTTCTATGCCCGCTTGTTGCGTTTCATCACTTCGGGCCCGGTCTTCGTCAGTGTGTGGAAAGGGCCGCATGCCATTCAACGCGTCCGCTCACTTGTCGGCGCCACCAACCCCGATAAAGCCATGCCGGGAACCATCCGCGGCGATTTCGCCCAGCACACCACCCACAACCTGGTTCACGCCTCAGATTGTCGCGATTCCGCACGCCGCGAAATATCGCTGTTTTTTCCTGATGTAGTCTTTCCCGATATCACTGCCGTGGACGCCCATTGGCTGGCGCCCAAGGGATAATCCAGACGATGAATTCTGCCTGGCCGCGGTCCAGCCACCGGGGTAATTATGATATAATCACCCCATGTCCCGGAACGAACGCATACTGATCATCCTCAACCCCTCCTCCGGAGTCGTTTCCAAGGATATTGCGGCCTCGGTTATCTTTCAGAAGCTCCGACGCCATTTTGACACCGTATCCATCATCAATTCAAACTCCCCGGAACACGGCATTGAGATTACCCGTCAGGCGTTGCCCCACTTTGACATTATCACGGCTTTCGGCGGCGACGGCACCATCAATTCCATCGCCAGCGCATTGGTGGGCACTGAAAAAATCCTGGGCATCCTGCCGGGCGGTTCCGGGAACGGTCTGGTGCGAAATTTGGGTATCCCCCTGTCATGGCGCAGGGCCCTGGACACCCTGATCCACGGCACCGACACCCGCGTGGACGTGGGCAAATTGAACGACCGCTACTTTTTCAACGTGGCGGGAGTCGGCCTGGATGGACTGATTTCCAAGAAGTTCAATCTGAAATCACGCTACCGCGGCATCATGCCTTACGTGTATTACGGGTTAAAGGGATACCTGGAAATGCCGTCATTCAAGGTGCGCATCATTTTGGACGACCAGGAATACATAGACGATGAGATCATGATCGCCGCTTTCGCCAATTTCCAGCAATACGGCGGCAAAGCGGTTATCGCCCCTTTCGCTTCTCCGGTGGACAATCAATTGGATCTGTGCATCCTGCAGAAATTCACGCTGCTGGGTGGATCGTTAAACGTCCAGAGGCTGCTCACCGGAAATATCCACAAGGCGCCTTTCTACCGGGCCTTCAAATTCCAGCGCCTGGTCATCGAGTCCCTCAGCGGCGTTTTGCCTTCAACCATTGATGGTGAATACGGCGGGGCCGAACTCTCACGTTACACCGTCGAGACCCTGCCCAGCCGCATCCGCATCCGCATCCCCGCAAGCGTCAGTTTTTAACCGCCGTCAGGCAATACTCACACTTTTTCCTCTCCAACTCCCCAACTGCCTTTGTTCTCTCCAACTCTCTTTTCCGCCATTGCAACAGATCATTGCGAAAATGGGCTGCCCGCATTTTGAGCAGTGATCGTCGAGAAATGGCGTAGACGGGTGGAGCGGCAAGGCTTGCGAAGGAAATTCGCTGAAGGCATAGCTGCGCTATGGCTGAAGAGAATGAATGAGCGTAACGCAGTCGATACGCCCGGATCCGCCATTGCAACAGATCATTGCGAAAAATGCGGGCAAAAAAAAAGGGGAAGCCGAAGCTTCCCCTTTTATGGATTTTGTCAGGTTGCTATTCTGAAGATGCGAGTTTTTCAGTAACCAGACCCACCACTTCTATCCGGGCTTCGCGGATGGCGTTCATGACATCCACAAGTTGACCGTAAGGAAGGGTGATATCAGCCTTGAGCAGTACCTTGGATTCGGTTTGCTGGTTTTCTTCCATCAGGGTTTCAATGGCATCCGCCAATCCAGGCAAACCCTTTTCCAGCAGTTTGTTTTCCAAGAAGATCTCGCCGGTGGATTTGACATCGACGGTGATCAACTGCCCGGGCTCAGGTTGGTCCTGCGTGTTCGCCGCTTCAGGGAGCTTCACGTTGGCCCCCTTCTGGATCATGGGAGTAACCACCATAAAGATGATCAACAGAACCAGAAGGATGTCACAGAGCGGGACAACATTGGGCTCTGATTTGGCAGAGCCTGATCCCATTTCTCCACCGGCCATGATTTACGCTCCTTTATTGGCTTTCAGTTTTACGAAATGATCGATGAGTTCCGAAGAAGCGTTGGCCATCTCGCCGGTAAAGATATCAACCTTGTTGAGCAGCGAGTTAAAGAACCACACCGCAATAACGGCCACGCCGATCCCAGCACCGGTGGTGATCAAGGCTTCGGCAATACCCGCGGCCACGGTACCGATACCGCCGGAACCGGACACGGACATGCTCTGGAAAGCGTTGATGATGCCGAACACGGTTCCGAACAGGCCGACAAAGGGGCTGGTGGAACCAATTGTGGCCAAAGCATTCAAGCCGCGCTTGAATTCCTGGACACTCTTGATGGTGGCACGATCAATGGCGCGCTTGGCGGACTCAACCCGGGTGGCGAAGTCAGCCTTGCTTTCTTTCTGGAACTCGAGTTCGTTTAAACCGGCGACCAGCACCTTGGCCAAGTGGCTGTTCTTGAAGCGCTTGTCGGAAGCGAGTTTAACGGACTCTTCAACTTTGCCCTGCTGCCACAACTTGCTGATCAGTTTGAGCAGGATGTTGGACTGTTTTTTGGCCTTGTTGAAGACCATCAATCTTTCAACGCCCACAGCGATGGAGTATACGGACATGAAAAGCAGAATAAATACCACCGTTTTGGCTAATAATCCCATGTGGGCCCACATTTCCTGAAGACTAAACTGCATAATAAACCTCCTATTGCTTTAGACTACAAAGAGCTATTGACTCAGGTTAAAGGTAATGATGACCGTGAATTTGACGGGTTTGGGCACGCCGTTCACGATGTAGGGTTCATATATCCACTGTTTCACCGCAGCCAAAGCGTTGGCATTCAACAGGGGGTGTCCGCTGATGATGCGGGCATCACGAACCCGGCCATAGATATCGGTCACCGCTTCAACGATCACGCGGCCGCGGATGCGGGCCTTCAGGGCGACCGAAGGATACTCCGGTTCCACCCGACGGATCAGTTTGGGGCGTTGCACCGTTGATACCCGGATGGCATCACTGGTGTCCGCGCTGTCGGTGAGCACGCCGCCGAGGACGCCGCCTACGACACCGCCTTCAACACCGCCTTCGACGCCGCCTTCGATGCCGCCATCGATACCGAAATCACTGACATCCTCTTCCTCGATTTCCTCGGGAATTTCGACTGGTGCAACCAGCCTGCCGGAAATCACCGCACGTTGTTCCTTTTCCTTTTCGGGGCGATTCTTGCGTGATTTGACCTTGGCCTTGGATGAACTCTTCTTTGCCGGGGGAGGGGGCGGTGGGGGCGGTGGAGGGGGGGCGGACATCAGGACATTGATCACCTTGACATCCGGAAGATTGCTGTCGGCGTTCATCAAGGGCACAATTACAATCGCAGCCAAAAGGACGAGATGCAGAAGCAGGGAAAGGGGGAAGGTCAACCAGGCTTTGGTTTTCTTCTTTTTGCCTCCGGTCTCAATCAACGAGTCTTCAAACAACATAGAAAACCTCCCTGCACTAAAAATTCAAAGATATATATACCGTAACTACCGGTAAATTGCAAGTTCATTTATTTGCGAATATTTTTTTTGCGTCCCAGGAAAAACCGCTCCCAATTCATCAACCAGGCACAGGACTGGAAAACCGATGAATAGGTACCCACGATAATGCCTACGATCAGCGTGGCCGAGAAGGTATGGATCACCTCGCCGCCGAGGAAAAACAGGCAGAGAACCGTGAGCAGGGTGGTCAAAGAGGTCACCAGGGTACGGCTCAGGGTCTGATTGATACTGGTATCAATGATCTCACCGGCACCGTGGCGGCGCATGGACTTCACGTTGTCCCGAACCCGGTCAAAGATCACGATGGTATCGTTCAGGGAATACCCGACAATGGTGAGCAGCGCCGCGACAACCGGCAGGGACATCTCGATGTTGAAAAAGATGATGGCCGACAGGCACACCAGCACATCGTGCAACAACGTGATCACCGCGGCCAGGCCGTAGATGAATTTAAAACGGAAACCGATGTAGATCAGCATGCCCAGCAGGACCCAAACCGTTGCCAGGGTGGTTTTGGTGCGCAGGTCCTTGCCCACCTGGGGCCCCACGCTCTCCACGCTGAGGAAGGTAAAGTCTCCCAGGAAAGCCTTGTCGTTCAACTGGGTCAAGAGCCGTTTCTTGAGATCCAGGCTTTCCAGCTCCGCCATGTCACCGATCAACCCCGTTTGCGAACGCTTGCGCAGCGAAATCACCCGGGCGGCACCCGACCGGGCGTCCTCCCCGGGGATCCCATTGGACACGAAGAAGTCCTCCAGGGCTTTCTCCGCGATGTTGTTCAGGTCAACACGACCCGCGTCCATGGCCTCCAGGTCATCGGGACTCATGAGTGAACGGCGGATGGTATTGGCCACTTGGTCCAGGGCATCCAGCTTCTTGTCCATCTCCTCGGCATCCACCACGGTCAAGGTTTTGATAAAGAACTTGTCACCTTCGGATCCCACGGCCTGGATCACCGCTTTGCTCATGCCCACCTTGCCCAGTCGGTCGCGCAGGTCCGCCACCCGGGTTGGCTGCTTGAAAGCCACCTCGATCATGGTGCCGCCCGTGAAGTCGATGCCCAGGTTGAACCCCCGGGTAAAGAAGCCCACGATCCCCGCGGCGATGACCAATCCCGATAGGCCAAAAGCCAAAAACCGCTTGTTCATGAACCGGAACTCAGGCGTTTTATTGAATAGTCTCATGTTTCCACTCCTGTCAGATGCTGATGGTTTTCAGCTTCCGGCGCTTGCCGTAAACCAGGTCGAAAATCACCCGGGACACGAACACCGCGGTAAACATGCTGGCCACGATGCCGATAATCAGGGTTACGGAAAAACCCTTGATGGGTCCGGTTCCGAACTGGAAGAGAAACACCGCCGCGATAATGGTGGTGAGGTTGGCGTCGAAAATGGTCACGAAGGCTTTTTTGAAACCGGAATCAATAGAAGCCTTGGGAGATTTTCCGGCCCGAAGTTCTTCCTTGATGCGCTCGAAAACCAACACGTTGGCGTCCACGGCCATGCCGATGGTCAGGATGATACCGGCAATGCCCGGCAGGGTCAGGGTAGCGCGGAAATAGGCCAGGATCCCCAGCAGGATAACGATGTTGAGAATCAGGGCGATAACGGAGTTGACCCCCGCGCCCTTGTAATAGATCAACATGAACAATATGACCAGCGCCAGCCCGAAAATGGTTGCACTCAGGCCTTTCCGGATGGAGTCCGCCCCCAGGGAAGGGCCGATGGTCCGTTCCTGCAGGTACTTCAATGGGGCCGGCAGGGCGCCGGACCGCAGCACCAGCACCAGGTCGTCGACTTCCTGAGCCGTGAAGTTTCCCCGCAAAATTCCGCTGTAAGTGATGACATCATCAATGGTGGCCACGCTTTCAATGCGATCATCCAGGACGATGGACAGTCGCTTGCCCACGTTGGCGGCGGTGTAGCGTTCGAACTTGCGGGCACCGTCGTTGTTGAAAGTGAAGCCCACGGCCACGGCCCCGTATTCGTCCTGTGAACGGCGCGCGCTCTTCAAGTCGTTGCCGGTGACCACGGAAGCCCGGCGCAACACGTAATAGCCCTTGGAAAGGCGCCGGGGATTGGTTTTAACCACCATCAAGTCTTCCGGAATCTTGCCGTTGTACTCCGCCTTGGCCGCTTCCTCGGTTTCGAAGGGACCATTTTCCACGTGCTTCCACTCCAGCATGGCGGTGTTCTGAATCAGTGATTTCACCCGGGCGGGATCGTCCACTCCGGGCAACTGGACCAACAGCCGGTCGCCCGAAAGGCCTTCCTTCTGGATCACCGGTTCGGCCACTCCGTATTCGTTGACCCGGTTGTCGATGGTCTGCAACGCCTGGTCCACTGACTGGTCACGCAAACGCATTTCGATGTTCGGCTTGAGGCTCACGGTAAAGCCGGCACCGGTATACGTGTATTTCCAGTCCCTGAACTCATCGTCCAGAATGTCTTTGACATCCCGCTGACGGTCGAAAGGGATACCGCTGCCGGTGATGGAGGTGATCCCTTCCCGGCGCAGCGACTCAAACTCAATTCCAGCTTCTTTCAGGCGATCCTTGAGCAATTCCACACCCTGGTCGGTCTGGATGCGGATGGCTTCATCCGTCTGTACTTCCAGGATCAGGTGCATCCCGCCCTTGAGATCGAGACCCAAGTTGATCTTTTCATCAAGGGGGAGGAACATGATCACCGAAAAGACGATCACGACCAGGATCAATATGATCTTCCAGCCCAATGTTTTGTTCATGTCATCCTCCGCAGAGTATTTCGCTTGCCATTGCGTCCGGGAAAAGCATCCGTCCGGATGGAAGCGGGGGCGCCCCGGAATTACTTGCTTTCGCCTCCGGGCTGCACAATGGAAGAAACGGATGTTTTGGCGACCTGTATCCGTGTGTTTTTGTCCACCTCAACTTCAATCCGGTCATCCATTACGCGGGTGACGGTTCCATAAATCCCGCCGGCGGTGACCACACGTTCTCCGCCCTTGATGGCCCCGAGCATCTCCTGATGCTTCTTCTGCTTTTTGCGAGCAGGCATGATAATCAACAGGTAAAAAATAACGAAGATGATGACAAAGGGGATCAACGCGCTGATCATGCTTGGCTGACCCGCACCCCCGGCACCTTGAGCATACAAATACATGGTTATTCTCCTTCCAGGTATTGAGCAAGAAAAGCGTTCTTGAACGCAGTAAACCTGTCCAATCGGATAGAATACCGTATGTCCCGCAATAAATCAAGGTAGAAGCGCAGGTTGTGGATCGTATTGAGCACCGCGGAATTGATTTCCCGGGATAAGTAAAGGTGCCGCAGGTAGGCACGGGAAAAATTGCGGCAGGTATAGCAGGGACACCCGGGGTCCGGCGGCAAGGGATCGTGACGAAAGCGTTCGTTTTTGATGGTCAGGCGGCCGTTGCGGGTAAAGAGGCAGCCGTTGCGGGCGTTGCGGGTCGGCATGACGCAATCGAACATGTCGATCCCCGCGGCCACCGCGTGCAGGATCTCTTCCGGAGTACCCGATCCCATGAGGTAATGCGGGCGATCTTTCGGCAACAAAGGCGCCGTATACGCCACGATGCGCTCGAATTCCGCCCGGGGTTCACCGACGCTCAATCCGCCTACCGCGTAACCGTCAAAGCCGATTTCCCGCAGTTCTTCAAGGGACTCTTGCCGCAGGTCCTCGTGCAATCCCCCCTGAACAATGGCGAACTGACTGTTGCCGCAGCCTTCATCCATGAAGCGGCGGCGCGCGCGGCGGGCCCACAAGGCGGTGCGGCGACGCGCATCCGCATGCTCATCCCGGGAGGCGGGATAGCCGGCAAAGTGATCGAGCACCATCTGGATATCCGAATCGAGTACGTTCTGGATGTCCACAACGTCTTCGGGAGTCAGCTTGAAAGGGGTACCATCAAGATGAGATTGAAAGCGCACCCCATGATCGTCCACCCGGGTGCGACCCTGGAGCGAAAAGATCTGGAACCCGCCGCTGTCCGTTAATATGGCGCCCGGCCAGGCCATAAATCGGTGCAGTCCACCGAAATCCCGGATCACATCCAAACCCGGGCGCACAAACAAGTGGTAGGTGTTGCCCAGAATGATGCGGGCCCCCAGGCCCGACAACTGGGCGGGCAACAAAGCCTTTACACTCCCCGCCGTTCCCACCGGCATGAAAACCGGTGTTTCGATTTCTCCATGACGGGTGGTCAGCCTCCCGGTGCGGGCGTGACTGCCCGCATCGTCATGCTCCGGCTTAAAGCGCATTCACCACCTCGCCCTGCGGGCATTCCGGCGTCACCACCATGTGAGTTCCCGATCTATCCGCTGCCAATGTATCCGCCACCGCTGTCGCGGCAACGGACACTTCCAGGGGCCGATCTCCCGGGGCCTGGACCCGCGCACCAGCGAGGGTGGACGGTGAAACCATGTTGAAACAGGTATCCGGATTGGCCTGGGCCAGGGATAAAACCAGCAGCAGTAAGGCGTTTTTGGCCACGGCATGCGTCAGGACCATTCGGTAGGGCCGGATCCTGCCCGCCGCGGCAAAGCCCAGGGCTACGGCGGATCTCAACCGGCCCCATTGCATCAACCCTTTGGCGATGAGTTGAAAAGCCGTCACATTGCCATGAAAATCCTTTAGAAAATCCGCGGGTTCGAGTTCATTCACGGGCTGGCGGCAGATCGGTCCGTAGGCATGCGCCAAATGCGTGCAGTCACGCAGTTCTTCCCGGTAGCTTTGCAGGAACGCCCGGGTCGCCTCCGGGGTGGAGAGATCACCCCGTATCCAGTTGCCGGGAAGTTGCCTGGGACGGCGGGAATGGTACTGCGCCACAACCGCGAATCCGCGGCTGTAGAGCAATCCGGTGAGTTCCCGGCCCAAAAGACCCGACGCACCGGTGATCAGGACATTCCCGGCCACGCTAACCGTCTTCCCCTGGCGAGGAACAGTTCGAGGGTATTTTCCATGAGCATGGCCACGGTCATGGGGCCGATGCCTCCCGGGACCGGGGTATACCAGGCACTTTTCCCCCAGGCTTTCCAGTCGATATCACCCGCGATGGCGTTGCCGCGGCGTTCGAAGCGGCGCAATTGATCCGGAGGGCACAGGCGTTCCACCTCTCCGCGGTCATCCAGGTAATTGGTACCCACATCCACCAGTACCGCCCCGGAACGGATCATGTCCGCCCGGATGATCCCCGGACGCCCCACTGCCGCCACCACCAAATCCGCCGCCCGGGTTCGGGCGGCCAGTTCCCGGGTGCGGGTGTGGCAGACCGTCACGGTGGCATGACGGTTGGTCATCATGGCGGCCAGGGGTTTGCCCACGATGAAACTCCGTCCCACCACCACGACATCCATGCCTGCCGGGTCGACGCCGTGATGGTCCAGCAAGCGCATTACCCCTGCGGGAGTGCAGGGGAACAGGTCGGCCTGACCGGTCATCACCCTCCCCAGGTTGAGGGGATGGAAACGATCCACGTCTTTGGCGGGATCGATCTCATCCAGGATATCCCAGGTTTTCAGGTGCGCCGGCAAAGGGATCTGCACGAGGATGGCATCCACGTCGTCATCCCGGTTCAATTGCCGCAGACGGTCCAGCACCTGCGATTGGGTTGCCGATTCAGGCAGCACAATCATTTCGGAGCGAATTCCCAGTTTTTCCGCCACCTTGTTTTTGGTGCGCACGTAAATCTGCGATGCCGGATCTTCACCCACCAGCAACACCGTGAGGCCGGGAACCCGGCCGGTGGTCCGGCGCAGTTGCGACACTTGGCGGGCCACATCCTCCCGGATCATTCCAGCCAGGGACTTTCCGTCCAGAACTCCCATGGGCGCTCTCCTCAATCCAGCAAGTGAACAACCATCCCGCTGCGCAGTTTCGGCTCGAACCAGGTCGATTTCGGGGGCATGGTCCGCCCGGCATCGGCCACCAGGAACAACTGCTCAATGGTGGTGGGAAAAAGCGAAAACGCAACGGCGAAATCGCCGCCATCGACCAGGCGGACCAACTCCTTGGTGCCGCGGATGCCGCCTACGAAATCTATGCGTTCATCCGTGCGGGGGTTGCCGATCCCCAGAATGGGGTCCAGCAGGTTGGCCTGCAGGATAGCCACATCCAGGGACTCAACGGGATGCCGCGGGTCATAGCTGCCTTCCCGGGCGCGCAGTTCATGCCAGGTTCCATTCAAGTACATCGAAAATCCATGAACCGACGCGGGCGCTGGTTCCCCGCCGGGCCGGACTTCAAATGATTCTGCCACCCGTTCCAGGAAAGCGGGCACGGACAACCCATTCAGATCCCTCACTACCCGGTTGTAGGGCAGGATCTTCATCTGGTTGTGGGGAAAAATCACCGCCAAAAAGAAGTTGTACTCTTCATCGCCGGTATGCCCGGGATTGGCCGCTTCTCTTTCCACCTTCACCCGGGTGGCCGCGGCGGAGCGATGATGCCCGTCGGCCACGTAAAGTGTGTCAATGGAGCGGAATGCGTCCTGGATCCGGCGGATCCATTCGGGGTTCCGCATGACATGGAACACATGACGCACGCCGTCCGCGGTGGTGAAATCGTAGGCCGCTTCAGTCTCCAGGCCTACGGAGAACAGGGAGTCGATCTCGGGTTGCTGTTTAAACGTCAGGAAAACCGGGCCCGTATTGGCGTTCAGCGCCTTGATATGCCGCATGCGGTCGGTTTCCTTTTGTTCACGGGTGAGCTCGTGTTTGCGGATCACGTCATCCAGGTAATCCTGAGCGGACGCACCGGCCACCAGCCCCACCTGTTCATGCCCCCGCCAAACCTGGCGGTAAAGGTAAAAACAGGATTCAGGATCCTGGATCAAATCCCCCTCTTTGCGAAGGCGCTCCAGGTTCTCTCTGGCTTTATCGTACACGATATCCGCATACAGGTCAGTTCCCTCGGGAAGGTCAATTTCCGGCTTGACCACGTGCAGAAAGGAATGGGGATTGCCGGAAGCCATCTGCCTGGCCTCCATTGAGTTCAACACATCGTATGGAGGGGACGCCACCCGTTCGGCCAGGTCGGGCCGGGGACGTACACCCCGAAAGGGTTCAATTCTCGCCATTGATTATCCTCCTTCTCCCGCCCATGATCCGAAGCACGCTTGGCGGGTGCGACAGGGATTCTGCTTTCCCCATTATAGGACAAGCCCGGGGGTTGTCAACCGGTATGGAAACCGCTATGTCAGGCGCTTAAGGTCTTCAAGACCGGCCAGATTGAGGATCTCCGCACGCCGGTCCAGTTCCCGGGCCGTGCGCTTCAACAACCCGGAAAGAACGCGTCCGGTGCCCACTTCCACGTAGGTCTCGATGCCCAGATCCAGGAGCAGGTAGCGCATGGTTTCGTACCACATGACGGGCCGGGAAACCTGGCGTCGCAGTCCGTCACTGGCGTCCCGGCCGTTTTTCACTTCCCGGACATCCACGTTGTTGACTACCGGGAACGCCGGGTCCGCAAAGGGAACGGCTTCCAGATCCACCGCCAGGCGTTCCTCCGCCGGCATCATGAGGGGGGAGTGGAAGGGTGCGGATACGGGCAAATAAACGTGGCGGGGCGGCGCCACCCGGGCCACCACGTCTTCAACCGCCGTCTTCTCTCCGGAAATCACCAACTGGGCGGCGCTGTTGTGGTTGGCCAGGGAAACGATTCCGGACGCAGACGCAAGGGCTTTCTCTACGTCCTCCAGATCGGCACCGATCAAGGCGGCCATGGCGCCCTTGCCCACCGGTACGGCTTCCTGCATGTATCGACCGCGTTTGTGAACCAATTCCACGGCCCGGGAAAAATCCAGGGCACCGGCACAGGTAAAGGCCGAGTATTCCCCCAGGCTATGACCGGCGGCAATGGCGGGCTGCTGACCCAGCAGCCTATACAGGATATACGAAACCGTCAGCAGGGCCGGCTGGGTGTTATGGGTGAGTTTCAGCTCTTCCTCAGGGCCCGCGAAACAGATGCGGCTGAGGGAATAACCCAGCGCATCGTCCGCCGCCGCGAAAAGACGCCGGCCCTCCTCGGTATGTTCAGCCAGGTCCCGACCCATGCCAACCGCCTGGGACCCCTGTCCGGGAAACAAAAACGCACTGTCTTTAAGGTTCATGCATCAACCTCCCTGTTGCGGAACACAGATCCGCCATTGTATCACAATCCCGTGCAGCGGCGACCATGCCTCACGAGAGATCCGGATACAACTCCCGCTCACCTTCGCTGTGTGCCACCACAACGGCCCCGACACTGTCGCTGAATATGTTCACCATGGTTCGGAACATGTCCAGGGGCCGGTCCACCGCCAGCATGGCCCCGATAATCACTCCCACTTGCGCGTCCTGAAAGCCGATGGCCTGGGTAACGATAAAGATCACCACCAGGCCGGCCGAGGGGATGCCGGCGCACCCCACTGCGCTCAGCAGGGCCGTTAATACCACGGTGAACTGGTGCGCCAGGGTCAGCTTCATGCCCAGAACCTGACTGATAAAGATCACTCCCGCGCATTCGTACAAGGCGGTTCCGTTCATGTTGACCGTAGCTCCAAGCGGCAGAACGAAGCTGGACACCGTGTTGGACACCCCGGCGCGTTTTTCGACGTTGTTCATGGTCACCGGCAATGTGGCATTTGAAGAACAAGTGGAAAACGCCGTCATCATGGCCGGAGCCATGGCCCGGAAATGGCGGCGCGGATCCATGCGGGTGGTAAAAAAGAACAAGCTCGGCAGTACAAAGAAAAGATGGATGGAGAATCCCGTCAGGATGGTGATCATGTAGAGGCCGAGGGTCCGGAACAACTCCAACCCGGCTCCGGCAACCGCTTGGGTAACCAGGCCGAACACCCCCAGTGGCGCCAGGCGGATCACCAGCTCCGTTATCTGCATCATGACTTCGAAGCCGGCACGGAAAAAACCTTCCAGGACGCGACGACTTTCCCCGCCCAGCCGGTTCAAGGCCACCCCCAGCAGGATGGCGAAAAAGATGATGCCCAGGATCTGGCCTTCCGCGGCGGCCTTGATGGGATTCAAGGGGATCATGTCGATCAGGATCTGGCCGGGGGAAGCCGGTGTGTGCAGGCTGGCGGGGTCGAAGTCATGCCCGGCTCCGATTCGGGCCCCGACTCCGGGTCGGATGGCGTTGGCCAGCAGGATACCGATCAAAATGGCCAGCAGGCTGGACACCAGGTAATAGGCAAAGGTCTTGGTTCCCAGGCGTCCCAGGCGGCGGCTGTCGCCCACCCCCGCTACCCCGGTCACGATGCTGGTAAAGATCAGGGGCACGATAACCATGCGCAACAGGCGGATAAACACCGTCCCCATGGCGGTTATCACCGCATACACCCAGCCCCCGGGTTCACCTCCGTGTATTGTCTGGAAGAGTATCCCCGCACCGAGTCCCAACAGCATGGCAATGGCGATCTGCCAGTGGAGCTTCATTTTTCCCAACATGGTGCCTCCGCGACCCCAATTCGATCATCCGGGCACCCCATTATAGCCAGCCGGCCGATCGCGTGCAAACCGCAGCGTTTGCCTTTGGCGGATCTCTCCTGCTATAGTGGAGCAATGAACGTGGTCACTTCATTCGCGGGCCTGAGTCTGCTCCTGGTGATGGGCAAGATACTGCGCATCCGTATCCCGCTGCTGCAACGCCTCTACATTCCGACTTCGGTGATCGGGGGGGTTTTGGGCCTGGTGATCCTGCAGCTCGCGGGCGGGGGCATTCCCGCGGGTTGGACCGCCGGATGGACCGAATTGCCGGGGTTCCTCATCAACATCGTGTTCGCCGCCCTTTTCCTCGGAGTAACCATCCCCCCACTGAAAGAGATATGGCGCCGTTCCGCCCCCCAATTGGCTTACGGCCAGGTGGTGGCCTGGGGCCAGTACTTCGTGGGCTTGGGATTGGTCCTCTTTCTGCTGGGCCCCCTCTTCGGTCTTCCAGACGTGTTCGGCGTGGTGGTGGAGGTGGGCTTCGAAGGGGGGCACGGCACGGCCGCGGGTCTGCGGGAAACCTTCGCCGCTTTTAATTGGCCGCAAGGGTCCGATTACGCACTGGCCTCGGCCACGGTGGGCGTGGTCTCCGCCATCGTGGCCGGTATCATCCTGATCAACTGGGCGGCCCGCCGAGGCTATACCCATCGCCTGAAACCGCTGGACCAACTGGGAACCGGCGAATGGGGAGGTTTCTACTCTCCGGAACAACGTCCCGTGGCGGGCCGCCAGACCGTCCCCGCCGATTCAATCGACAGCCTGGCCTTTCACCTGGCGGTGATCGGCATCGCGGTGCTGATCGGATTCGGCATCAAGCAATTCCTAATCCAGTTGGAAAGCTTCTGGCCCGCGCTGCAACGCTCCCACGCGCTGTCCGGTTTTCCACTGTTCCCCTTATGCATGCTGGGCGGCTTGGCGATACAGATCTTTCTGGATCGTATCCGAAAAATCCCCTTCGTCCCCCTGGACCATGCCCTGATGCAACGCCTGTCCGGAACGGCCCTGGATTTCCTGGTGGTGGCCGCCATCAGCACCATCCGCCTGGAGATCATCACCGCCCAGTGGCTGCCTTTCCTGCTGATCGTTTCGGGTGGCATCATCTGGAACGTATTCTGCGTCATGTTCCTGGCCCGGCGCCTGCTGCCGGACGCCTGGTTCGAGCGCTCCATCGCGGAGATGGGCCAATCCATGGGAGTTACGGCCACCGGACTGCTGCTGCTGCGGGCGGTGGACCCGGAAAACGAAACCGCCGCGCCATCGGCATTCGGCTACAAGCAATTGCTCCACGAACCCTTCATGGGCGGCGGGTTGTGGACCTCCATGGCCATCCCCCTGGTCATCCTCCACGGCGGCCGTCTGGTTTTCATTATCAGCGCCGTGGTGATCGCCGCCTGGCTGCTGGTGCTGGGCTGGCTGAAACGCCGCAGGTGACTCGGCTTTATCCGGAACCGGAAGGAATCAGCATGAAAAGCCCCGGGACACCAACACGCATGCCTGAAGTGTCAGCATGCAGGACCTAACCCCAGTCTTCAGTCTTCATGATTGCCTAACAAAATATAAATTTCCACCACATCGTTAGGCAAGGCGCAACGCGTTGCCTAACATTTCGATTTATTGTATACTTTGTTAGGCAAGGAGAAAAAGATGGCAATGATTTTTGATATTCTCAAGGAAGAAAAAGAGAGACTTATCAGGTTAAAGGAAAAATATAGGCTTCAAGTATCCGACCTTCCAAAGGGTTCGCTTTCCCGCAAAATGAGACGGAACCGTGAATATATCTACCTGGCGTACCGTGAAGGCGATAAGATTAAGTTCGACTACGTTGGCCCCGCGGGCTCAAAGGTGGCAAAGGAAATGTCTGAAAAAATAGCCCGAAGAAAAGAGCTGGAAATTAAGCTGCAACAGGTGGATAAAAATTTAAAAGATGTCGAAAGAGGTCTCCGTGGGAAGCAGTGAAAGCCTGTTTCTCAAAATCATCGACAAGCTGGATTCGGGCGGCGTGCTTCAGGATATAGTTCTCATATGAAGTTGGGCTTTGCCCATCTATGGAAAATTGTTTGATAATGATCCTGAAATCCCAATACTACGGACCACTGACGTCGACTTTTTACTTGGAATGCCTCCGAACATACGAAGAGCTTTTGACATACCGGCGGCTCTCTCTGCGATGGGCTTTGAACAGGAATGGTCTCTACAGGGAGATTTTTGCAAATATGTCCACCCGGACTTGGAAGTAGAGTTTCTGATCCCCGAGTATGGTCGAGGTAAAGCTCGATCAGTTGCCATCCCAACCCTTGGGATAAGGGCGCAACCTCTGCGGTTCCTTTCTCTCGCCTATCAACGCAGCATGTGTGTTTCCTATCATGGGCACAATATCAGGGTACCTGAGCCGGAAGCCTTCGTTCTTCTTAAGTTATTGACACTACCGCGAAGAAAAGAAAGTGAGAAGCGTATGAAAGACGCTTACACAGCTCGAACTCTGGGCGAATTTCTCATAAAAAGAAATGATCAGAGAGCTTGCATGCAAAGCATGTTTAGTGAACTGCCGAAGGGATGGCAAAAGAAGATTCGGAGTGTTTCCAGGCACCACTTCCCGGCTTTACTTGAAATAGTAAACAGATAGCCGATAAGAAAGCCGATTTTCATCCTCAGCGCCGTGGTGATCGCCGCCTGGCTGCTGGTGCTGGGCTGGCTGAAACGCCGCCGCTGAATCAGGTTTTTGCCGGGATTTCCGGGGTCACAGCCGCACGGCACCGAGGCCGGGATCCTCCGTCGGAAACAGCACCCCCCCTGCCAGCCGGAACAACCCGTCAAAAGGATCGTTCAACAAATCCAAATGCCCGTCCAGGTCGGCGAATTCGATGTTGGGACGGGAAAGCGCGAAATGGAGGCCCGCGGAAATCCCCAGGGCGCATTCATCCAGGCAGCCCACCATCACTTCCATGCCGGCGGCCCGGGCAACGGAATTGATGTGAGCCGCCTCAAGGATACCCCCCACTTTCATGAGCTTGATGTTCACCATGTCGATCCGTTCGCGGCTTACCAGGCGGAAGGCGTCTTTCAGGGAGCGGATACTCTCGTCCGCCATGACCGGAATATCCACGTCCCTTGTCACCATTCCCATCCGTTCTTCTTTGGCCTGGGCGGTCGGCTGCTCCAGAATTTCAATATCCGCTTCCGATGTGGCCCGGACGAATTCCACGGCTTCCGCGTAGGAATATCCCTGGTTGGCATCGAAGCGGAGGGAGAACCCCTTGCCATAACGACGGCGGACCAGGAGAACCTTGCGGACATCCTCGTTCAGATCGGCTCCGCCCTTCAGCTTGAGGATGGTAAAGCCTCTATCCAGAAATTCGCCCGCCCTCTGGACGGTTTCTTGGGGATCCATGATGCCGATGGTGATGCTGGTGGGAATGGAATCCCGGAACCCCCCCAACAATTGCCACAAGGGAACACCCGCTTTGCGGGCGAGCAGATCATGGATCGCCATATCCGTCATGGCCATGGCCGATCGCGCACCGGGAATCTCTTTCCGAAGCCATTCAGTAACCCGAGCGACGCGAAAGGGCGCTTCCCCCCGCAGGAGGGGGATAATCTTCTGATCCGCGGCGGCCAGAACACTTTCCGCGGTTTCTCCGGTGACGACCTGATCGGGCGCGGCGCATCCCCAGCCGGTCAAACCCGTGCTGGTCGTGAGTTTCAGTATGATGTTGACGGCCTCGGATACGGTTTCGTACGCGATCGTATAGGGCTCCCGCAAGGGCATGTCGATCCGGAAACATTCAGCGTTGACGATCTTCATTTCAATACCGGTTCTGATACAGTTCTTCCGAAGGCGTATTCTTTATGGTTTCCACAAAACGTGTCAGCCTCCGAATCATCAATTCCCATATCTTTTCTCCTTTCTCCGCCGTCGCCGCCTTGGGGTTCCCCAAGACCCCCGAATGGGATATGCGCCGGGTGCGAACGTACCAGCTGACCCCCCGGTCGGAGTTGAAGTCCAGGAATTCGTTGTCCAGGTCCACGGTATCGTCCACCGCCTTGGTCATATCCACCAGACCCGGTCTGACCGCCAAAGTCGTACTCGTCTCGATCTCTCCGGCATGGATATCGTTTGGAGTTTCGATCATCCGGCCGACATCGACATCACTGGTCTCTCCAGATTCCACGCACACGAAAATTCTGGCATCCCGGTTGATCATCTGGGCCGCATACTCCAGGGTCGGGGCGTTGTCGCCGTGACCGTTGAGGAGAATCAGTTTCTTGATCCCGTTCGCCGCGACACTCATGCCGATGTCATACACCAGGGCGGAAAGAGCCTGGTTGGATACCGTGATGGTGCCTTTGAAATCACTGTGATGATAAGATACGCCGTAGGGGACCCCGGGGAGCACGAAAGGTCGGGGTTGCTGACAGCTCTCCGCAACCCGGCGCGCCAGCAGCACCGCGTCAAAGAAATCCACGTCCAGCGGTAGATGGGGACCATGTTGTTCAATGGATCCGCAGGGCAATATCGCCGTATCTACAAGGGTAAGACGCTTGGCAATCTCCGGCCATTTCAGGGTTTCCCACATGAAGTCCGGAGGTGATTCCGATCCGTTTTTCATCTGATTATCTCCATTTTTCTTCCATTTGCAACAGAGAGTCCAGCGACGTATCCACCCATTTCCCCTTGCGCCGAACCACCAGGCCGTCCGCATAGACGGAGAAGATATCCAGCAGCCGGCGGCGGATATGCGGCGGCAGCTCCTCCGGACGGCTGCGCGTCGCGTCAAAGCGCAGTTTCATGATCTCGGGATGGGGTCGGGCCATCCTTTTGGTAAACGGGGTGGCGGCCAGCAGCTGTTTGCCCGACAGCAGATGGTAAAGGTGGGCGGCATCGCTTCCCAGCTGTTTGACCCGGCTGGATTCCAGAGACCGCAAGCCCGCCGCCACCTGCCCTGTACTGTAACCGCAAACCGTGGGATCTTCATCCAGCGCACTGATCATTCCGATTATCCGCCGGCACTTCTCGCACTTGCCGCAGGGCACCACCCGTTCGCCCGCAATCAGGGATGCGTGACAAGATACCTGCCGACGCTGAAGCTCGGGATAACGCTTCAGGAGGATCTTCATGATCAGCAACTCGGAAAGGCAGCGCAGGGCGGAGAATTGCCGGATCGGCCAACCTTTATTCCTGAAGTAGCGGGTCATGGCGAGATCAAAAAAGCGGCTCTGATCGAACAATCCATTGTAATGAAGAATTCCCGCCCGCATGCCGGTCACCGTGGTATCGTATTCATCCCCCACCAGAATGTTCCCCGCTCCCTCCCGAAAGACAACGGGAAGCACGCCGAAAACAAACACCGCGACGGTCCACAGGCGGATGGGATACATGTCCGCCCGAATATCCGCGTAATCCTCGCGGATAAACGGAAGTTGCCGGAGCATGAAATTGAATACCCGGTCGCTGTTGCACCACGGCTTTTCCGTCGCGGGATCCTGATTGCGCAGGTAGCGGTAAGCATTCAAGGCGGTATACCAATGGCGGCCGGATTCGTTGATAAATACCGGGATGGCTTCACCCATTTCCCGCATCAGTCCATAGGTCAGCAGACTGTCCTTGCCTCCACTGCTCAAAACGACATACCGGTCCGGGTCGGATTCCCTTGCTGCTTGCGGAATCCGATCCGGACAGGCCGGCGACGCAGGGAAAACCAGTTTGGCCGCCGTATACCTTTCCTGCTTTTCCACTGCGATTTGCCGCCATTCCGGGGTGAGGAATTCGTTCTCCACCAACAATTTGTTGGTGATGATTTCCCGGGAAGTGTTTTCCATCATGGCATCCAGGAAACGGCGGTCCGTTGCATCGTAACACCCTTCGAAAACGATCTCCTCGCAAAACAATCCGTAATTCAACGCCACTTGGGCCAGCATCATGGAGGCCAGGTTCATATCCCGGGGATCGGAGCTCCGGAAACGGGGGCGGTCATAAGTGTAGATCAGGTTGGTGGAGGCCTGTTTCCCCGCAGGGTCTTCCACGGTGTAGACACAACGCACAGACCTGGGGGTCACCCGGATGTCGCCAATTGTCAATCTCTTCAGGGTTACCAGGTCCGCCAGATTTTTCATTTCAGGTGGCCTCTCAAAAGGCGCACAAGTTCATCGGCGCCGTATGCCAGCACATCAAAAGCCGGCACTCCGGTTTCGCTGTGAATGCGCCGGCATTCGGGAAGGATTTGTCTCTTATGCATGTTTTCATGATTCAGGGTGACCGCCACGACCTTTTTTCCGGATATCAACTCGATGGCGGAAATCTGCTGCTGCAACGGATGGATCGGGTATCCCGGGAAGCCGTCGTAGTCTTTCCGGGCGGGTGCATGTTGCAGGATCACGATATCGGGCCTGCCCGCCGCGAGGATTTCAAATCCCCCGGGATAGGCGGGATTCATCAAGCTCCCTTGTCCTTCGATGGCAATGAAATCAGGGTGTTCATGCCGCCAGGCTTCATAGACGGCGTGTTCGATTTCTCCGGAAACGAAATCGTTCACACAACTGTCCAGGATCATGGTGTAGCGGGCGCCCTGCATCCAGGCGGTCTGACCGGTGCCGACCAGCTCGGCTTTTAATCCGGCACCCTGAAATGCATGCACGAGGATCCAGGCGGTGGTCCGCTTGCCGATCGCCGAATCCGTTCCCAATACAGCCGCCTTCAGACAAGTGACCGCCTCGATCTTGCCGCTGAAAAAATGCAGGTCTTCCCTGGGGGGCGGTTTGCGCACATCCCGGATGCGGCAGCGGTTCTTTCGGGCGATGGCGGCAAGCTCCACATCGTCACCAATGAATTCATGCAGGCCGTTGTCCACGTTCATGCCCCGTTCAAGGGCCATGCGGACGACATCCCGGCCCCCTGGAGGCAGTTTCCCGCCATCCGTTGCCACGCCAATCACCAATGTGCCCTCACCGCGTTTCAGGCCGGCCCCCCGGACCGCGGCATCAAAATCTTTGTATATCGGAATTCCCTTGGGTTTCCCATCCAGAATTTCTCCCGCATCCCGGCCCGGCGATACCGAATCGATCACCCCCGCCACGGCATACCGCTTCGTGAAGCGCACCAGTCCATGAGCGGTTTTCCCGTAGGGAGTTTGAAACATCTGCCCGGTATACACGATAGCCGGTCCGTCCATAGTCTTTTTCATCCCTAATACCTCCCCGTCAGCACGGCAACATACCTGTCATTGGGGAAGGGCTCCTGTTCATGCAACTCCAGCATGGCAATCAGCCCGGCCGTGGAAGCCGGGAGGATCCGCAGGCCTTCCTTCTTGTGCAGGAAAGCGCTCATTTCCTTCATCTTCCGATCGCTGATATGCAAGGCATCGCCGGAGGACTCGCGGATGGCATACAGGGCTTCGTCACCGTCGAAACTATGCCAGTTGATCAGCGGCTCGTTGATGCGTGTCTCCCTGAGCAGTGCCGGGTCAATATCGCGACAGTTCTCCAGCTTCGCCCTGAAGGAAACGACAATCGGGTTTTTCCGCGCCGATGAGCCGGCGATCATCTTGGGAATCCGCGACGTCTTTCCTCGTTTGAAAAGGGTCACAAATCCCCGGTAAATTCCAGCCAGCAGTGTGCCATTGGACACGGGAACAGCAATACATCTGGGCGCGTCCCGCAGTTCTTCGTAGATTTCTCCCGCAATTGCGGCATAGGCCTGAATCTGCAAAGGCGTATTGATGCCGCCGGGATTGGCATCGTACCATTCGTTCTTTACCGCCATGATTCCCGATTCCCGGACCGCGTCTTCGTACGTCCCCTTGACACGGACAATTTCCGTCCCCAGGGTTTCCATTTCCCGTGTCCTTTCGGTGTGATAGGTTTCCGGTATGAATACAATGCAGCGGATTCCCGCCATTGCCGAGGCGAAGGCCATGGCCACCCCATAATTCCCGCAGGTGGCCAGGGATATGACGTCAAATTTCCTGCGCAAGGCATCCTGGACCTGGGCGAAAGCGATCCGATCCTTTTGCGTTCCCGAAGGGTTCTCCCCTTCGTACTTAATGTACAATTGTCTCAGATCCATCTCCCGTTCCAGGTTCCGCGCCCGGTTCAAGGAGGTGTCGCCGATCTCCATGCTGATGATATCCTCGAAGGATTCCAGCCTGTCCACCAGCGAAAGAGATGGATCCTTAACCTGGTCGCTTAGCGCCTTTACTTCCCGGGTTACCCGGATTTCCGCTGAACGAACGCCATTCAGAAGGTTCATCCCCCATTCTCCATATGGTTGCTATTGGCGCGCGTATTATACGGAAATGACGCGGCAATGCAACATATATCCGGCAGTTTTTTTTACTTTTTTTTGCAGGGCTTGTATATGTGAAGATTTCGGCTTTCCAGGGGCACTTCAACGGTTCCGGGATGCCGCGGTGATCCGTCATTTTTTCATGCGGCGCTTGCGGTGGTGGGCTTGGGGTATGAGGTTGCCCCGTTATCAAAATACGAATTCCATTCCAAAGCCAAGATGAGTCCTATGGATAAATGATATGTTTCTCAAAAGTCTACGTGGATACGATCTCATGCATGTTCGAAATTGTGCCCACCTGAATATCTTCTTTGACCTTAAAGAAATCTGAACAAGTTCCGCAAATAGGGAATTTTACACCACTCTGGTGAATCTCTTGCAAGCCAGCCAATACGGGTGAATCACCGGCAACCAGCTTGACCGCGCTGTTGTAAAATATAAAAATATCCGGCTTGTTGGGCATTTCTTTCACTTTATTGATAAAACCCTGAATCAAAATCGCCCCCAGATCATCGGCACCCATTCCCATCTTATCGGATTTGAAACACACAACACTCATTTTAGTCCTCCTGCGAATTGGTTTTCCTCTAATTGCCTTGGTTTCCCATCGTCTTCGTTGAAACCCTTTTGAAGCCCCGAATGGGCGATCCGCCCAAGACGGACAGGAAATACGGTTTCCCCTAAGCTGATTCTATGGCAGTGAGATTAGGCTTTCATGGAGGTTTCTAAAATAGTGGGAGGGATTGCTTGCCTTAATTGTTCCGAAGGTCCGAGCGTACAAGGTGAAAGAAAACCTTCCGGAATCCCAGACCGTTTTGCAGTTCGGAATAAAGCACTGCCTGTGAGCTCCGGGCCTGGATGCTGGTCCTCTTCTGGCTCAAACGCCGCAGGAGACGATGGAATCAGGTAACCTCGTCCAGTTTGCCGGAATCCAGGCGGGGGCGTCCACCCGCCCGACATGGATACGGATGTAATGGCGCTGTTCAATCTGCATGGACATGTAGAGCCGCTTATCCACCGTAGAGAGAGAACGGAGCTCGAAATCCCGGTGCCCGTCGAAGCGGGGATCCCGCACCGATTTGCCACCCATTGTCGATTCTCTTCCCTAAGAACGCTATATCCTGCAGGTCCTGAAGCCTTTTGTCAGCCATGCTCTCTTTGGCTTTGAGCAAATCCGGAATCGACGAAACGGGAAGGGCGACGCCTTCAGCCTCGAATACAACCGACCGGGAAGCCAACTCCGGATAGGGAAAGGATAATCAAGGAACACCATTTTCAATCCTGGAAAGGGCAAAGTAGGCGATTGTCTGATCCCACGGAGATTCACGAATCCCTGAAATCAATCATTTTCATGGACCGTACTTTAAATGCCCCAATGCAAGACCCGACCGCAGTTTCAGGAAGCTGAATCAGGTCGGCGGGTCAATAACGTACCATTTGCCGTTGATGTTCCGCACGGTCACATCATCCTCACCCCGGTCTATCTCACCCTTAAACTCGACCTCCATGTAAAGGCTGATCCAATAGCGTCCCGGGGAATACTCCTTGCGGTACTTCAGTCTTATCTGATGGAAGGTCCACTGGCGGTATTTTTCAATCGTCCTTTCATCACACTCCCAATTCTGCGGATCGGCCGGCATGACTTCCCGAAAAGCATTGTCCTTGCGGATCATGCTGGCGAAAAAGTGTACCACCGCTGCCTCGGGAGAATTTCGTCCTGGTCTCAATCCCCGCGCCGATTCCTGATCCAGCACAATCTCCCGGACGTAGTATTCCCTGCCGTCCGCTTCCTTCCTGACATCTGGGGCACTGAATCTCTCATCTCCGGAACAAGCACCCAAAGCAAAAAACAACAACAAAATAAACGGTGTTCGGTTTCGGGGTATCATTGTCCTCCCTGGACATCATACAAATCCGTCAGAAAAAATTCAAAAATCCGGAGATCCCCGGGTTGAATCCCCGGCGATGGCCCAAAAGAAAAAGTGATCGCAAAGAATGCGGTCAGGGCTTTATTTTACGGCTGCGGCGTTTGCGGTGGTGGGTGACGGCGCGGCGGTGGGCTTCATCACGCACGTTCTGCAACAAAAAGCGCAGCGGCGATCCCGGAGGGAACACCGTGGTCACCCCGGTTTCGGCATACACCCGCTCTTCGGCCTTGGCCAGGCTGATGACGTCCGCCCGGAATTTCAGGCGGGTTTTCACATCCAGAGCCACCCGCAACTGGTCTCTGCCGCCATCGATGAGCAGCAGGTCCGGATCAGGGGCGGGATCACGGGAGAAACGCCTTTCCAGTACTTCCCGGATGGCCAAGGTGTCGCCGGCGGGCGCCTCGCGAATCACGTAGTTGCGGTATTCCGACGTCAAGGGACGCCCGTTTTCAAAAACCACCACGGCACCCACGCGTTCAGCACCGGCAAAGTGCGAGATGTCCACGCCTTCGATGCGCATGGGCAAATGCGCCAATCCGAGGGCATCCCGCAGCTCCGCGGCCACAGTGTCAAACCGCTCACGGTTGACATACAATCCCAGGTTTCGGCGGACCAAGTCCAGCATTTGCCGGCGGGGTCCGCGCTGGGGTGCGCGCAGAGTGACCTTGTGCCCGGCAAGGTCGGAGAACAGCCGTTCTATGTCCTCTGCCTGAACCGGCAGCGGATCCACAACCAGGTTTCCGGGAAGGTTGGCTTTATGGAAAAAGGTGAGCAGGAACTCCTCCATGGCTTCGGCCGGGCTTGCCACCAGGGTGGAGAAGGTAAAAAAATCCCTTGACACAGCATGTCCCGACTCCACTGGAAAGCGCAACACCGCAGCCTCCTCTCCGGCCATATGCAAGGCCACCGCGTCATAAGCGCCCTTGGTCCTGGCCGCCACCACTGAGCGCAGGGGAAAATCACGCAATACCTGAAGCCCCTCCTTCAAGTGCTGGGCCTGTTCGAAACGCAAACCCAGGGCGTGCTCCTGCATCTCCCTTTCCAGCCGCCGCACCACCTGCGCCCGCCGCCCGCGCAGGAACGCCACGGCATCCCGGGCCCGGCGCAAGTAGTCTTCGCGCTGATCTGGAAACGCGCAAGGGGCCGAACAACGCTGGATATGGTAATAAAGACAAGGGATGCCACGGCGGAAAGCCGCATCCCCGCAGTTGCGCAGACGGAACACCCGCATAATGAGGTCGATCATGGCCCGCGCCTTGCCGGCATCCACCAGGGGTGGAGAGACGAAACTGCCCTCTCGGGGGCGGCGGGCGAAGTAAACCCCCGGATAATCCTGACCCAGGGTGATTTCCACCACGGGGTAGGACTTGTCGTCTTTCAGGCGGACATTGAAAGCAGGGCGGTAATGATGAACGAAGTTGTATTCCAGTTGCAGGGCTTCACCGGGGTTACCCGTCAACACGAAATCCACCGCATGGCTTTGTTCCAACAGGCGGCGTACCACCGGAGAAGGCGAAGGCGAAAAATACTGCTGCAGGCGTTGCTTCAGGTTGGCGGCTTTGCCGATATAGAGAATTTTCCCCGAAGTGGTGCGAAACAGGTAGATCCCCGGCTCAGCCGGTGGGTTCAGGTCGCTTTTTCTCAGCACCTTCAGCTGCTTGAAGCTTCCGATCTACTTTTTTCATCAGCTTGGCCGACTTGCGGGCGAACTTGGATTTGGGGAAACTGCCGGTGACTTTCTGGAAAAAAGAAAGGGCGTTCTTCCAATCCTGCATGGCCATGTAGGCCTGTCCCGTATAGAAGAACAGGCTGTCGTTCTGGCTGAAATCCGGGAACTCGTCGATTACGTGTTTGAAACGCTGGATCGCTCCCTTGAACGAACCGTACTTCATGTTGTAGTACCCGATTCTGAAGTTGTGCATGGCCAGGTTGTTGCGACATTCAGCAATCCGCTTCTCCGCTTCCCGGGCTTCCCGGGTACCGGGATAGAGCTCCAGCAGTTCCTGGAAGGATTTTATGGCGGCTTTGGTATTGGTCTGGTCCCGTTCGGGTTTGCGCATGCGTGCGAAGTAGCACTCGCCCACCTGGAACTTGGCGTAGGCGGCATCGGGGGAATTGGGATAGAGGTTGACATACTCCTGGTACTCACTGGCCGCCACTACGAGAGAGGCGGCATCCCCCTGCTTGAAATACGCATCGGCAATGCCGATCTTGGCCCGGCGGGCGTAGATACTGTCAGGATGCAATTGCATGATTTCCTTGAACAACATCCGGGCCCTTTGCGGGTTTTTTTTGATCATATCGCGGGCTTTCTCGTAAATCACTTTGGCGGACCCGCGCTCTTCAGCTGTCAACTGCAATTTCATCTGTGAAGATTTGCAGGCGGCCAAGCTGCATATAAGGGCCAGAGAGAGAATCCAGGCGATTCGTTTCATGACACATCTCCGTTAAAGGCATTGCGTACCCGGTTGACCGTGGCATCAACATCCGGGGCATTGTACAAGGCGGTTCCCATGACCAGGATATCCGCGCCGGCACTCCGAAGGTCCGCGGCCATTTGAGCTTTTATGCCGCCGTCCACCTGGATGCGGCAGCCCAATCCCCTACTGCGAATCTCGGTTTTCAGATCAACGATTCGTTTCATGGTCGCGGGGATAAACGCCTGACCGCCGTAGCCTGGGAATACGCTCATAAGCAAGACGTAATCCAGTTGGGACAGCCAGGGGAAAACCTCTTCCACCGGAGTATCCGGATTCAAGACCAGTCCGGGACCGGCCCCGGCGGAACGGATCTTCTCAAGCAGGGGGGAGGGATCGGGCAGGACTTCCAGATGGATGGACACCCAATCACTGCCGGCGTCCAGGAAGCGGGGCACCATGCTCTCGGGATTGGATACCATAAGGTGGGAATCAAAGCGAAAATCAAAACGGCTGCGAATGGCGGTAATGGCTGCGGGACCAAAAGAAATGTTGTCCACGAAATGGCCATCCATGACGTCCAGATGGATCCAGTCGATTCCCGCGCGGGCGAACGCGTCCAAGCGTTCGGAAAGGTCGAAAAAATTGGTGCTTAGGATAGAGGGGAAAACCGGAGTCATTGGCTCACCTGGATGCCGATCAGGTTGCGCCGACTGATGCGGTATCCCGGGGCGGGGAATTGCTTGATCACCACTCCCGGGCGCAAGCCGGGGTAAGGGACTTCCGTGATATTGGTGATCTTCAAACCGTGGTTCTCAAAAAAAGCCAGGACCTGGGCGGCGTCATCACCAATCAGGTCGGGCATGACAAAAGCGAGGTCCGCCGCACCCTTGCTGACCAACAAGTCCACGGCCGTTCCCGCCGGGACTTTTGCCCCGGCCTGAACGGACTGGCTGATGACCAGGTCCACCGGCGCATTGGGTGAATCGATATAAGAAATCAAGCGGCGCTTCAAGTCGGCTTTCTCCAGCATATCATCCACTGATTTGAGATCATGGCCCGTCAGGTCGGGAACGATCACCTCCACGAGTTCGGAGGTCACGAACACCTTCACATAGGAACCCGTCTTCACCTTCACTCCAGGAGACGGAAATTGATCGATAACGGTTTCAGGCGCATAGTGACGATCAAAATTTCCGGCAATGGGTTTCAACTTCACTCCACTCGATTTGGCCTTTGCCCGCGCCTGGGTCAGGGTACTGTCCTTGAAATCCGGGGACTTGACTTCGTCCCCCTTGATCAGCAGACTCATGGTGAGAAACACCGCAGCCGCGAATATCAACAGGTAGGAAGCGGAATAAGCCACCACCTTGAGAACCACCAATAGCTTGCGTTTCATACCGGGGCCACTCTACCATACACCCCCCGGGAATGCAACCGGATATCCAGTACTATCGGCGTCCCACGGTTGTCAGCGCCGCGGTTTTACAGTATATTGCCTAATGTCAAGGGGCGGACGCTTCCGCCGACGACGGTTCCCATGATCAAACGATTCTTTGAACTTCAGGAAAAAATCCTCAGCTACTACGAGGACGCCAACCTGGAATTGCTCAAGAAAGCCTATTCCATTGCAGCCAACGCCCACATGAACCAGATCCGGGCCACCAATGAACCCTACATTATCCATCCCCTCGCCGTTGCGGCCACCCTGGCGGAAATGCACCTGGACGAAATCTCCATTGCCGCGGGATTGCTGCACGACATCGTAGAGGACACGGAGTGCACCATTGAAGAGATTCGCCGCCTCTTCGGCGCGGAGATCAGCGATATCGTCTGGGGAGTCACAAAGATTTCCAAGATCTCCGAGATCGACAAGGAAAACGCCCAGGCGGAAACCCTGAAGAAGATGATCGTGGCCATGACCCAGGACGTTCGGGTTATCCTTATCAAGCTGGCCGACCGCTTGCACAACATCCGCACGCTGGACGCCCTGCCGCCGGAAAAACAGCAACGCATCTCCCGGGAAACCCTGGACATCTACGCACCCATCGCCTACCGACTGGGCATGGGGAAAATCAAGGACGAATTGGAGAACGTCTCCTTTAAATACGCTTTTCCCGAAGACTACGCCCGCATCCACTCCGAAGTCGAGGAAAAGCGGGACGGCGCCGTTGAACGCCTGGACAACATACGCAGCGATATCCAACTCATGCTCAAACGCCTGGGAATCAACGGCGACATCCAGTACCGCATCAAGCGCGAAGTCTCGATTTACCGTAAACTGGTGCGTCAGGGCATCAGCATCGACCGCGTGTACGACCTGGTGGCCCTGAGAATCATTACGGATTCCGTTGAAAACTGCTACGCACTGATGGGCGAAATCCACCAGGCCTGGCAACATGTGCCCGGACGCTGGCGGGACTTCATCACCAATCCCAAGGCCAACGGTTACCAGTCCATCCACACCACGGTTCTCACCCCCGACGGCTTCAAATTCGAAATCCAGATCCGCACCCAGGACATGCACAAGGTCGCGGAAGAGGGCATCGCCGCCCACTGGAAGTACAAGGATGGGATCACTTTTCTTGAAAGCGATCAGCGCCTGCAGTGGTTCCGGGACATGATCGAAACCCATCGCCACAATCCGGATCCCCGCGAATTTTTAACCCTGGTGAAAAAGGATTTGAAACCCAACGAGATCTACGTTTTTACTCCCCAGGGAAAAGTGATCAACCTTCCCGCCGGTGCCACCACCGTGGACTTCGCATACGCCATTCATACTGAAATCGGCCACCGCTGCCGCGGCGCCATTGTCAACGAACACCTGGTACCCCTGCGTACGGAGTTGCGCTCCGGCGACGTGGTGGAGATCCTCACGGGCAATACCGCCACCCCCAGCGCGGATTGGCTGAAGTTCGTGGCCAGCAACCGCGCCCGGCGCAAGATCTCCGCCTTTCTACAGAAGCGGGAGAACCGCATCTTCATCGAAAAAGGTCGCCGCATCTGGGCCCGTTCCCTGAGGGAATACCGCCGGCGCCACAAAGTGAAGCTCACGGACGCGGAGTTCCAGGAGCGCATCAAGCGCCTGAACTACCAGGATCCGGACACGTTCTATCGCGACCTGGGTTCGGGCCGCCGCGTGCTGGACCGCAAGACCCTGAGAACTCTGTTTCCGGAACACCGCGCCGCTCCGCCCGCAGCGGCCCTGCAGAAAAAAGTTCACCAGAGTTCCCCGGCTTACCGCCTGGTCAGCGTGGAGGGATTCCAGAACATTGAGGTCACCTTCGCCCGCTGCTGCCGGCCCATCAAGGGCGAGGAGATCTCCGGTTACATGACCCAGAAGCGGGGGCTGGTGGTGCACCGCAAGGATTGCCCCAGCCTGCGCAACGCCATCCCGGACCGTCTGAAGCAGGTGAGCTGGAACACAGACACCGACTACGCCTACCCGGTACGCTTCGACCTGCTGGTGCAGAACAAGCCCGGAATACTCAGCTCCATCTCCAATATAACGGCCCAGGCCAATTCCAACATCATGCGCCTGGAATCGGAGGCCTTGAGCCAAGGGCTGAGCCGCATCCGCATCACCTTCGAGGTCAAGGACGTCGCCCAGCTTAAAAAGATCAGGCAAAAATTCCAGAAAACCCGGGGGGTCTTCCAGGTTACCCGCAAACGCCCCAGCGAGAAATAGGGCGATTCCCCCACTATTTTTTCAAAAACCCGATTTTCCCAAATTGCTGAGACGATTGATCCGGATAATTTATATATTCTCCGTGGAGGAAACATGCGGTTACAAAAATCAGCAACAACCATGTTTGCTTTGTGTCTTCTATTGTGCTTTTTGAACGGCCTCGGCAAGGCCGCAGTACAACCAGACTTTTCACTTCAAGCCTTTATCTACAATGCTGCGGGGGATACTTTCACCGTACGCGTACTCAACAACAATCCCGGTGCTCAATATGAAGGCAATGTGGCCTTCGGCATCTGGTTGAACAACACCTTGGTGAAAGCGAACCGAACCAAATATCTCTATTTCAATGACAACGACACCTTTGACGTCATGCTGTTTAAAAGCGCGGAATTTGTCAACCAGGTCAATTTAAGCGGAAACGTCGCGGTGAAGGTCAAGGTCGATTACAACAACAACGTCCTGGAAACAAACGAAAGCAACAACACCAAGACCCAGACGTTCACACTCAATCCCGCCTCCAACGCGGGCGCAGACCTGGCGCTGACTGACATTTACAAATTGGGCGGCGACCAGGTCAAATACATTGTGAAAAACGCTCACCCCCAGAATCCCTTCAGCGGTATCATGAAGATCAACTGGTCCGTCAATGAAGGGGCAAACCATGTGTGGATGACCACCCTGAGCAACCTGCATGCTGGACACAGCAAGGAATTTGCCATCCCCTACACCCTGCAACCCGGTCGTAACGCCGTCCAGATCAAGGTGGATCCGTCAAACCAGATCGCAGAAACCAACGAAAACAACAACTCCAAACTGGTCTATCTTTACCCATCCATCGCCGAGATCGAATTGATGCAATACGCCCGTCTCGGGTATCAATCCACACGGCGCATCATCACCAAGAACACCAACCCCGCTTTGATCACTCCCAATACCATCGGGCCCGTAACCAGCGCCGTCAACCGCAAAATGCACATCGAAGTCAACTTGCGAGGCCTGGGCAGCGAAAACGTCGGTTCTCATTCCATCACCGTTTACTGCTATGTACCCGCATCCACACTTAAGACCTATATGCCCGTCGGTTTCTCAACCGGGCCGGTCAACGGGGCAATCCATAAACGGGACATCACCTTCTGGGTGCCCAAATCGGGCGCCAGCAGCAACCAGAGCGGCAAACTAAAAATCGTTCTGCATTACGCGGGGAAAACCAAATCCTGGGAATTCCCCATCCAATTTAGTGGCTTCTAAACCGACATCTCGCCATTTTTGTTTGGATCCGGGGACATAGACGGGATCGAACGCAGGCGAATTTCGAATGAGGCGCGGGACTTATCCCCATCGGGGGAGATCACCCGGAAGTTCCAGAAAAACCGCAGCGTGTTCCAGGTCACCCGCAAACGCCCAGCCAAGAAGCAGAAACAACTCTCGCCAATGCGGTTCAGGCTGGCGAACCACCTCCAATCGTTTTTTCGCCAAGGAAATCAAAAGCTCCGGGCGCCCACTCCTTTTACCGCCCCGAAGAGATTCAAGGTGTCCCGCCAGGGATAGCGGTTCATGAACATGCTGGTCCTGGAGCTGATCTTCCCCTGCTTGTTCAGCCCCATCAAATCGCGCCATTGGTTGGCAGGAGAATCGGGGGTGAAATCCACCTGTTCGCTGTAACTGGCACTCAGGAAGGCGTCCAGGTATTTTGCGTTGATCGGCATCTTCCCGGGAATCCCGCCACGATTGCCTTTCACGGAAGCGAAATCGAGATCACCGAACTGGTCAACCCGGATGTAGAGCCGTGTGTTGCTGGCCGGACTGTACTCCAGGTCTGCCTGCTTGTTGGCAAAGAACACATTGTCTTCCACTCGCAGCCATTCGCCGGGGTTGAAGCGGGTGTGGTCGATTCCGGCCCGGATGCTGCCGCCGATCAGATTGTGATGAATATGGTAAGCGCACTTGGTCATGACCCGGATGGCATATCCCATGTCCCGCATGTCCTTGAGCCGACTCCAGGTGAAAAGAATGGTGTTGTAGGCGATTTCAACGTTGCCGCAGTTGACGCTCTTGCCGGGCCCGCCTCTCCCGGCACAGGTACCGAAGATTTCCACGGCGGCCATACGGTTGCTCACGAAGACGTTGTTGATGATACGGAAATTGCCGTTGCGGATCCCCCCCTGCACGGCGAAACTGGCGCCGTTGACGAAGATGCAGTTCTGAATGGTCAGGTTGCCACCCTGGGCCGCACTGGCCACCTGGATAACGGGCTCTTCCACGGTACTGTTGCCCGTGGTGGGCCGTTCGGTGGAACGCAGAATCCGTCCCGTCTCCAGTCCTTCGGCCAGGCCATCGTTCAAACTATAGGCGTTGCGCATGCCCATATCGAAGACAATGCCGTCGATACGGGTGCCGTCAACGACCCGGGTAAAACGGAGCATGGCTTTCCGGGCCTTTCCCCCAGCGGCGTTGTCCGGCTGGAAAAGTGTGGGTGTATCCGTAATGGAACGGGTCTTGAAATCTTCGTCGAAGCTTCCCATGAGCTGAAGGGGCTTGTCGCTTTCCAGATACCCGATGCCAAATGTGCCCTGGTAACGTCCCCCGGCGATTCTGACGGATTCTCCGGGCTTGGCCAGCATGATCGCCCGGTCGATCTCCTTGACCGGATTCCCCCGGCTGCCGTCGTTCTGGTTGTTTCCCCGCGCCACCGACACGTAGATATCGGCATGCACCGTAACCGCCACACACATGAAAATCGGAACCAGTAAACAAACGATTCCTTTCATATTCATGATCTCCTCTAT